>Ga0209541_10007328_pt1 | contig 18589 bp, 14 predicted proteins | sample RifCSPlowO2_01_FD_184027 | JGI IMG/M metagenome (GOLD analysis project Ga0209541, IMG submission 184027) | Groundwater microbial communities from Rifle, Colorado - Rifle CSP2_plank lowO2_0.1 (SPAdes) (version 2) | ecosystem: Environmental > Aquatic > Deep subsurface > Groundwater | place... | reverse complement strand
AGAGCCCGACTTCCAAAACGGCTTTGGCCAATTTCTTCGTTAAAACCTCCGCTTTTCGTTCACTGTAGTTTTACTACAGCTCACTCAAATGCTCGGTTTTGCCTCTGCCTTTTCTCAAACGCGTAAGTCCTAATAGTCAGAATTTAGGTGCCCGCGAAATTTCTTGAACCTATGCTATCAAAGAAGGCCTTGAAAGAGTTAATAGAAACTACTCACCGTTATCCCGGAGGGTTTGTTGTGCTTGAGGAAAATTTACCGAAATTCGTCATTTTGGATTATGAAAATTACAAGAAACTTATGAGTAAGAAATTGGTTTCCAAAAAAGAACACTTAAAGATTTTGGTTACCGGCGGCGCCGGATATATCGGGTCTCATACGGCGCGTCTTTTGGTAGGAGCCGGGCATAGCGTGGTAACGCTTGATAATTTGTCTACAGGTTTTGAAGAATTTGCCCAGGGAAAATTTGTTAAGGGCGATTTATCCGACACCGAGCTATTGGACAGCCTATTTGCCGAGGAAAAGTTTGAAGCAGTGATGCATTTTGCGGCATCGATGTCTGTACCGGAGTCGGTGGAAAATCCCGAAAAGTATTACACAAATAACGTGGTGAATAGTTTGAATTTACTCAACGCGATGAAAATGCATAAGGTTGATAAAATTATTTTTTCTTCCACTTGCGCGGTATATTCGGACCGCGCACAAGCGCCGATGAATGAGCAAACGGCCATAGAACCCGCCTCGCCGTATGGCGAAAGTAAAGCGATTTTTGAAAAAATTCTTGGAGATTACGCGAACGCGTTTGGTATAAAGAGCGTGTCTTTGAGATATTTTAACGCGGCTGGGGCAAGTTTTGATTCGGTTTTGGGTCTTGCCAATCCGGAGTCAACTTCGCTTATTCCAAACGCTCTGAATGTTGCTTTGGCAAAAAAAGATTATCTGGAGGTATATGGAAAGGATTATACCACCGCGGATGGCACGGGAGTCAGAGACTATATTCACGTGCTAGACGTCGCCAATGCCCATATTTTGGCCTTGGATTATTTGAATGAAATCAGAGGACCGATCGCTGAAGTTTTTAATATCGGCACAGGCAAGGGCTATACTGTGCTGGAAGTAATTAATCAAGCTTGCGACAGTACTGATAAAATGATCAAGTTTGAAGTGCGAGACAGGAGACCGGGAGATCCGGCTGAAGTGTACGCGGACACCAGCAAGGCGGAAAAAGTTTTGGGTTTTCGCGCGCAACATTCGGATCTTAAAACCATTCTCGACACGCATTGGGCTTTTCATAAAAAGAGATTCGGGTAAGTCAGTGTGTAGGTTGTCCCCCTACGGGGGATCCCCCGTAGGGGGATAGTGAGTGAAGAAGTATATATTTCAATATATACTTCTTTTAAGAAAAAAAAAAGCCGTTTAGAGTCTGGCTAAAGACTTGGAAGCAATAGCAAAACGTGGTCAACACTGATCTGTTTAGAGTTTGGCTAAAGCCCGGTCGAATTCTGCTTCAATTTCCACAAACTCTTGAAGCTCAAGCCTAACTCCTGCGATTCGATTTTGCAGTAATCTTTTGCGTTCCACTAGATCTTGCCTGCGGACTTCCGTAGGCATGTTTGCTAGAGATGTTGTATCAGTTTGTGTCGTGGGCATTATTAATGCCTCCCTTTAGGAGATTCAATTTTAAATCATAAATAATTTTTTGTCAAATCGGCACATTCCTGTTATAATTTAATAAATATTTTAATCTTATTCATGAACAAAATGATCTAATTATGGCAAAACCAATCAAATTATCTGTGATAGTGCCCGCGTATAACGAGGAAAAACGCATTGGCGAGACCATGAAATCCATTGATTCCTATCTGGAAAAACAGGACTATGGTTATGAAATTATCGTGATTGATAATGGCAGTAACGATGCGACCCTAGAAGTCGTCAATAACCTTGCCGGCAGTACGGTAGAGAACGCCCGCGCGGTAAGCGCTCGTGAACCAGGAAAGGGGGGCGCGGTGGCATTTGGCGTTACCACACAAGCGAATGGCGAATATATTATGTTTATGGACGCGGACAACGCGACACCCATTTCGGAAATAGAAAAGTTTTGGCCGGCATTTAAGGAAGGTTTTAACGTCGCGATCGGTTCTCGATATCTCGAAAAGTCGGAGGTTACTCGGAAACAGCCTTTCTATCGCATCGCGCTTTCCCGAATGTCGAATATATTGATACAGCTTTTGGCGGTTCCCGGCATTCATGATACCCAGCTTGGGTTTAAAGTATTCAGCAGGGCGGCGGCAAAGGATATTTTTTCTCGCATCACTATTTTCGGCTGGGGATTTGATATGGAAGTGCTGACTATAGCGCGGATTAAAGGATACAAAATCAAAGAAATTCCGGTGCTGTGGAGAGAGCAAGGTGGGTCCCATGTCCCGCTGACTGCTTATGTGAGGTCATTATTTGATTTGTTCAAAATAAAACTGCAGGTTTTATTAGGACGTTATGAAAAATAAAATTATATATTTCAAAGCGCGATTTTTAATTCTATGGCTTTTGCCAGTTTTTTTTGTCTGCGCGATTTTTTTATATTTTATCGGGACAAAACCCTCGCAGTCAGAGATTTCTTTGGTGGGAAAACTTAACACCGAAACCAGCATAGAAGCGATTGCCGAAAAATTCCGGCTAAGCAATATGGATCAGGTTTTTCCATTTTCTGAAAATACGGAGCTTTCTAATATTTACCGATTCAATTTTTCGGGCTCGCAATCTGATTTTGATCGCTTGCTGGGAGCTAGGGAATTTGACTATGTCGAAGAAGATGATGAACTGCAAATAAATACGGTGACAGTGAATGATCCCGGGTTCACTTCTACTTTGATTGACCAAGAAAAACAGTGGTGGCTTTCCTTGGTAAAAGTGCCAGACGCGTGGGAGATAGAGAAAGGAAGTGAAAAAGTAAATGTGGCGGTGATTGATACGGGGATAAATGGACAACACGAAGATTTGTCAGATGGTAGAGTGGGAGCCGGATATTTGAGTTATTGTCAGATTTCAGATCCTTCAAACGGCACCTGCTTGATACATGTGGAAGGTACATCGGTGGGAAGCGTGAATACGGATGATAACGGACATGGCACCATAGTCGCGGGAATCATCGGGGCGGCAACGGACAACAGCAAGGGGGTCGCCGGCATTGCGCAGAAGGTGCGTTTGATCCCTGTAAAAGTCATGGACTCTGCGGGTGAGGGGGTTAGTTCCGACGTGGCGGCAGGAATTGTTTGGGCTACGGATAACGGGGCGGATATTATAAATATGAGCCTGGGTGGAACCAGTTTGGTTGGAAACGCAGTCTTGGCAAACGCAATAACTTATGCCTTTGAAAGAAATGTTTTGATTGTGGCCGCGGCAGGCAACGACTCCGCGCTGGTGGGGGCTGATCTGGATATTAGCCCTGTTTACCCGGTGTGCGCTGATAATGGAAGGAATATGATATTGGGGGTCTCGGCAACTGACATAAATGACAAAAAAGCCAACTTTTCAAATTTTGGGAGATCTTGCGTGGACATTTCCGCTCCGGGCACCGCCTTTTTCAACAATAAAAATGATCAAAAAGGATTACTATCCACATATTATAATCCTGAAACGCCGACTCGAAATAATGTTTATGTTTTCGCATCGGGAACTTCCATGGCTACGCCTATAGTTACTGGTATCGCGGTCCTCCTAAAAAGCGCTTTGCCAGATCTTTCCAACACCGCGCTTCGAGATAGAATTATTGCTTCTGTTGATACAGTTGATGATTTGAGTCCCCAGAGTTGCCTTGGAGATAGCTGTGCCGGTCGCATGGGATCTGGTCGAATAAACGCGCAAAAGGTTTTACAAGCCCCGACCTTTACCACATTCAATTTTCTAAAAGATTCGATCGGTAGAATTTATAGAATAGAAGACGGGGTAAGAAGACTCGTTTCAAGCTTTGTATTTAAACAGAGGAATTTTGATTCCGCAAAGGTTGACGTGGTGGGGGCGTCTGAACTGGAGCTTATTCCACTTGGCCAAAGCCTACCGCCTTTGGATGGTACATTGGTCAAGGCGCAAAATAATGCTACAATTTATTTAATTGACAATGAAATATTATTACCTATTTCATTGCTTGCATTCCGCTCCTCAGGTTACAGATTTGAAGACGTTATCGAACTTTCCGGTCCTGAGATAGACGGTTATCGAAAAGGTCCCAATTTATCGCCTAGAAATGGCGCTCTGTTGAAACTTTTCGGACAGCCGGCCGTCTTTTATCTACATGAGGGCAAGCGCAGGTTGATTTCTTTATTTGCGTTTCAAAATAGAGCTTTAGATTTTGCTAATGTGGTTGAGGTGAATAGTGAGGAACTTGGAAGATTTGCCCAAGATTCTATCACTAAATTACAGCCTCCTTTAGATGGCACATTAATCAAAGCAGATACTGACCCAACGGTTTATGTAGTGGAAAGCGGGAGTGCTCGCGCGCTTTCGGCTAGAGCGTTTGTGGCGCGAGGCTATTTATTTTCAGATGTAAAAATTATTCCTCAATCAGAAATGGAGGGATATAATAAAGGTCAAGAGATTTTATAAAAGTTAGGACATACGCGCTTGCCGTTTCTCAGTCGGGCAAAGCCCGACTTCCAAAACGGCTTTGGCCAATTTCTTCGTTAAAACCTCCGCTTTTCGTTCACTGTAGTTTTACTACAGTTCACTCAAATGCTCGGTTTTGCCTCGAACTTGGCTCAAACGCGTAAGTCCTAAAGAAAACATAAAGATGAAAGACAACAATTTTAAATTAATTACGCAGTTTTTTTCAGTTTTGCTTTTGGTATCTATTTTGATCTGGCCATTGGGGCAACTTTCCGCCCAAACAGGTGGTTTTGACCCGAGTCTATTGATAACAGATTCACGCTTTTCGAATTCAGATGCTTTTGCATCCTCCGACGCGGTGCAAAGATTCTTGGAGCAAAAAAATAGTTCACTGGCAAATATTTCTCCGGAGTTCCTTAAGCAACTAAAAGAACCTGCCGATGTTGATCTAAAAATTCGGCTGGAAGATCCTAACCCAAATCTAGGCAGACTGCGAACCGCGGCGGAGCTTATCTATGATAGCGCCAAGCTTTCCGAAATCAACCCGCAAGTGATACTCGCGACATTACAGAAAGAACAGAGTCTGATATCTGCAAATACTACAAACCTTCAAAGAAGGCTTGATCGAGCAATTGGCTACGCCTGCCCGGACGGGGGATCTTGCGATGATTTATTGCTTTCTTTTTACGCGCAACTTTTTGGCAATCTTGATAATGAAAACAATAGATACTTAGGGGGAGTGAGGAGTTTATCCAAGAGCTTTTATACCGAGGGGGGTCGAGGTCCGGCAATTGATAGCGATGGAAGAACATTTGGGTCGGAAGCAAAAGTACGCACTTCGAAGGTCGGGGATATTATCACGTTAAATAATACCCAAGGTCCTCCCAATAACGCGCCAGCAACTCAAATTGTTACACTTGGCAATTCAGCCACTGCCGCGCTCTACCGATACACCCCGCATGTCTATAATGGAAATTATAATTTTTGGAAATTTTTTAACGAATGGTTTCGCTTTACCAACGGGAGCCTGGTTCGTTTGCCTGGATCTGAAATTATTTATTTCATAGACAATGGCACACGGCGAGCGGTGTCCGGTACGGTACTAACTCAAAGGCAACTAGATGTCACCCAGGCATTCACGGTTTCAGAGACTGAAATATCTGATTTTCCACTTTCGGCGCCACTTCCTCCGAAAGATGGAACCTTAGTCTCCCCAGCTTCGGGTGAAATACTGTATGTAGTGGAAGATAATGAGCTTCATGAATTATCAGATTTTGTAGTAGAGTTGCGAAACCTTAACAATGCCACGACAGTATTCTTGCCGAATTCGGAAGTATCGGGTTATGCGAAAGGCTCAAGAGCCCTACCACCCCAAGGAACGCTTCTAAGAGGTGTGACAAATCCAGAAGTGTATGTAGTAGAAGGTAATACTATCCGACCGATCAGTGGGTTTGTCTTTGGACAGCGAGGTTTTAATTTCCGCGATGTTGTGGTTGGACCCGATAGCGAGGTTTCGTTACTTCCAAAAGGACAGATTTTATCACCTCTGGATGGTACATTGGTCAAAAACGCAGATTCGCCTTTGATATATTACGTTGCTTTGGGGCAAAGGTTCCCGGTACCGTACTTTGTTTTTCAGTCTAGAAAGTTACGTTTTGCCGACGTGGTTACATTGAGTGATGATGAGATAGAAAACCTGATACTCGCGGAGAACCATTTTGCTCCTGCAGACGGAACACTTATAAAGCACAAAGGTGACCCAACTGTGTATTTTGTCGAAGCAGGAGAATTACACGCAGTAACTGGATTTCTATTCGGACACCTGGGTTTCAGATTCTCTAACGTCATTGAAGTTACGCAAGATGAACTAAACTTGATTCCGGTAAACAGTCCGTTGCATCTTCCGGACCAGAGCCTGATCAAAATCGAAGGCGACAGTACGGTTTATATAATAGAAGATGGGGTAAAGCATACCATGAACCTGGAAGCCTTTAATAGCAGAGGTTTGAGTTTTGGAGATGTAATTGAGGTTCCGGAAGTAGAAGCTGATAGGTATCCATCCGGATCAGGGTATTTCAAGTAAGAAATTATCTCGGAGTCTATGAGTAAATCTTCAAAAACTCTGAAGCTAATCAACCTGCTTTATGTCGCAGGTTTTTTAGTCATGCTTTTTTTGGGATTCGTGGGAGTTAAGCAATTTTTTGTCGGTTTAATAATTTTTGCGGTAGGTATCGCGTTCTCTATAAATTTATCTGAAGAAAAGCATTTGAAGAATTTAGGAATGACCACGATAATCCTATTCCTTCTTAATTTGGTGTTTTTTTCCACATTCGAGCTTCTCCCTTTGTTGGATTTATCCTTCGCGATTTATATATTACTAGCCGGTAATTTATTATTGCTGAATTTTTTAGCGCGTAAAAAAAATAAAACGACAATTTATTTGCCACATTTTTCTACCATTGCGTTTTTTCTATTTTCCATAGCGCTTTCTACTATCGCTGCCTTACATGTTAAAGACGCAATCTACTTTTTTATCATCAATTTGGGAGCCGTCGTCGTTTTTTATACCACGATAAATTTGTTTAGAGAATCAAAGGAATTTGTCAGAATGATAGTCAAGACTTTTGCCGGACTGGGAGCAGTGTCCGCGGTTTTTGCCGTTTGGCAACTTTACAGTGGTAGTTTTAAATTCTTGGTTTATCCTTATCTATCTCTTAGAGATCAAGAAATTTTGGAGCTTTGGGAGGTAGTAAGCCGCGTGGTTGGGACCTGGCAGCACCCATCTTATTTGGGAATCTACCTTGCCATTGCTATTCCATTAGCGGTATATTCCTTGTTCTACGCTAGTAAGACAAGAACAGAGAAGATGTTTTGGTCTGTATCAATCGTCCTTATGGGTAGCACCTTACTTTTGACTAACACTCGATCATCGGTTTTGGCCGGATTATTGGGTGTCGCATTGATATATTTTTTCATAAATTTGAAAAATTGGGAGTTTGTCAGAAGATTCCCAAACGTCAAAAAAATGATCGTTTTGGGGTTGCTTTTGGTGGCCGGGATAATGCTTTATCAATTCGTTTTTGTCACGGAAATTTATACAAAACCGCAGGCTTACCGCGTGGATGCGTCTGCCACCATTTGGGGTAGATTTATACGAGCCGACAGTATGAGCACAGAATCTTTAATCCAACGATCCCAACTGTATTCACTGGCAAGCGATACATTTCTAGAAAACCCATGGACTGGCGTGGGCGCAAAGAATTTTTCTTATGTGGTAGCGGAGGAGTTTGAAAAAGGCACTGATGCGCATAATCTCGCGTTGCAAACCGCGGCAGAAACAGGCATGGTCGGGGTTGTGGCGGTGGCTTGCTTATATCTAAGTTTGCTCTGGAAGTTAATTCAGATGTCATATCAGACCAAGGATCCTGACTCCAGATATCTGGGCGCGTCACTTTTGGCCGTGACAATCCTGATCTTATTTGATAGTATATTCAATAATCCTCTTTATTCTTTACGCATTATCGCGATATTCTGGTTAGTGGTCGCGTTGCAACATATTAATTCTCAAAATTTTGACAAAAGTATCAATCAACCTGTTAGGTTGGAATCATAAAGAAATAGTCGGTAAAGCAATAGAATCGGTACTAGCCCAGACGTATCGGGATTTTGAGTTGATCTACACGGACAATGCGTCCCGAGATGGATCGGTTGCGTATGTGAAGGAAAATTTTCCAAAAATTCGGATTGTAGAGAATAAAGAAAATCTAGGCTACGCCGGCGGTCATAATCAGTTTTTTCGACAAACCCAGAGCGAGTTTTTGATGGTTATGAATCCTGACGCGTGTCTGGAGAAAAATTTTTTGGCTGAAGCAATCCAGGCTTTTAGCAATCCAGATGTCGCGTCTGTTACGGGGAAAATGCTAAAACCGGATTCCAATATCTTAGACGGGACAGGGATCATACTAAGTCGGACCAGAAGAGCAAAAGAGCGAGGTCAGCACGAGGTGGATAGGGGACAATTCGATGATAAGGCAGATATCTTTGGCGTTTCAGGTACCGCCGCGATTTACAGAAAAAGCGCCTTGGAGAAAGTTAGAGTTCCAAGAGATGAAGAGAATATTTTTGAATATTTTGATGAAGATTTTTTTGCCTATTTCGAAGACATGGATCTTGCCTGGAGGCTAAATTTAGGCGGGTTCAAGGCTAGATTTGTGCCTAAAGCTATTGTATATCACGCGCGTAAAGCCGGCAGTAGCCCGGGAGGTTTTATGAAGTTTTTTAGTTTTTTTTCGCACAGGAAAACCTTAGATCAAAAAATCAGGAAATGGAGTTTCAAAAACCATTTATTTGCTATTATCAAAAATGATAGTGGGCTTAACTTGTGGGCGGATTTACCTTTCATCTTAGTTAGAGAAATTGCCATGTTTTTTTTCATTCTTATCTTCGAAACCTCAACATTATCAGTTGTTCCAGAAATTATTATTCAGTTGCCGATAATCTTAAAAAAAAGATCTTATATTTTGAATAACATCAAAGTCAAGTGAACCGTTTCCTCCCTAAACCAAATTGATCATTTTCAGATTTTTAATTATAAAATATAGTGGTACAGTATACGGTAATTTATAGTGAAAATATCTATTAGTGTGGTGTAAAAGGTTTTGATTATTTAGGTGTCTGGGATATTTGAATTATCAACGCAAATGGATTTAGAAGTAGTCATAGTAAATTATAATACCAAGGAACGTCTAGAGGCCTGTCTACAGTCGGTTTTTAAAAGTACCAATAAATATACTTTTGGAGTTTCCGTAGTTGACAATGCCTCTACTGATGGCAGTCAAGGATTGGTGAAGAACTTTATTACCGAGGGTCACAAGAGTTTGAAATTTTTTGAGCTTGATCAAAATCGAGGATTTACCGGTGGAAACAATGTCGCCTTAAAAGAAACAAGCGCAGATTTCGTATTACTTCTGAACCCTGACACCGTCGTCTTGGAAAATACCTTTGAAGTGGTGTTGGATTATATGAAGTCTAATCCGGATGTGGGCATTGCCGGGTGCAAGGTACTAAAACCAGAAGGAAGCCTAGACCTTGCCTGCAGGAGAAAATTTCCTGATCCGGTGAATTCTTTTTTCCGCGTTACCGGACTTTCGCTTCTTTTTCCAAAAAATAGAATTATCTCTGGTTACAATCTAACACATTTACCGGTGAACGAAGTGACCGAAGTCGACTCCGTGATGGGCGCGTTTCTGATGATCAATCGAGAAGTTATGAACAAGATCGGGCTTTTGGATGAGAGATTTTTTATGTATGGCGAAGACCTGGATTGGTGCTGGAGGGTGAAGGAAGCGGGTTACAAGGTCATGTATTATCCCAAGACTAGCATTGTTCACTATAAAGGCTCGGCATCGAAAAAAGCCTCGACACGATCTTTGTATGAATTTCATCGAGCAATGGCGCTCTTTTTTGACAAACACTATAAAAATAAATACTTATTTTTGACGAGGAGGTTGGTGTATTTGGGAATTTGGACCAGGTTTGCTATACTGTATTCAATAAATTTTTTCAGAAAGGAAAAAGTCGTTTCAAAATAAAAGACTCTGCCAAATAATATTTGAAAAAATGTTCAACGGAGAAAACAGATATAAATATGGAAGCGCTCTTATCCTTATAGTGGTCGGAGCTTTTTTGGGCGGCTATTTTTTTTCACAGGCCGGTTACGCCATAGAAATCAGCCCTCCAAGGTTCACGCATGTAAATCAAGATAAGGCGCCAACGACGGTAAACTGGCAGATTCTTTGGGATGCCATAGATATTATCAATAAAAAGTACGTTGATGGGCCACCTGATCAACAAGAATTGTTATACGGCGCTGTAAGTGGCATGGTGAATGCTTTAAACGATCCTTACTCATCGTTTTTTACCCCCCCGAAAGCGCAACAATTTCAAGAAGATCTTCGAGGCGAATTTTCGGGTATAGGAGCCGAAATCGGCCTGCGATCTGATGTATTGACTGTTATTGCCCCTCTGGACGGTTCTCCGGCCCAAAAATCAGGCTTGAGAGCACAGGACGCGATTTTAGAGATAAATGGGGAGTCAACCGAAGGTATAGCTCTTGATGATGCCGTGAACAAGATCCGGGGACCAAAGGGGAGTACTGTGACTTTGACTGTTTTAAGTCCAAACGCTTCAGAGACTCGCGAGGTAAGTATCGTACGGGACAACATTGTAGTAAAAAGTGTATCCAGTGAAATAAAGAATGTTGAGGGTAAAAAGATTGGCGTGATTAAATTGAGGAGATTTGGAGAGGATACGAAAGGCGAGCTTGATGCCGCGGTTACCGACTTGCTTCAACAAAATATATCCGGGGTGATTTTGGATCTTCGCAATAATCCCGGCGGTTTTATCACTTCAGCAATTGACGTATCCAGCAACTGGGTAAAGGAAAACAAAGTTGTTGTAACTGAAGAATTTGGCGATGGTTTTAAGAATGACCATGTTGCCAATGGAGCCTCTAGACTCGCGGGTATTCCAACAGTTGTTTTGGTAAACGAAGGGTCAGCTTCAGCATCAGAGATTGTCGCGGGGGCTCTAAGAGATTATGACTTGGCAACCCTTGTTGGAAAAAAGACTTTTGGTAAAGGTTCAGTTCAGGAATTGGTAGATCTTCCTGATGGGGCTGATTTGAAAATTACGATTGCCAAGTGGCTCACTCCAAACGGATTTAATATCAATGTCGAGGGCATATCGCCAGATATAGAAGTAGAATTGACCTTGGAAGACATAGACAACTTTGTCGATCCACAGCTTGATCGAGCTCTAGAAATCGTTCTCGAATAGTCGTCAAATATTTATTATTTCTCCGCAGTTTTTAAGACGAGGAGTTTTTTTTGTCAAAAACGGAAAAAGTTGGTATAATAATCATAGATTTTTTTATCGTTGTAAAAATCAGGTTGATCATTCGACACGCGGAAAGACTCCGAAAGCTTAAATTTTATTGAATGAAAGCAAATGAACTTCGGAAAAAGTATTTAGACTTTTTCAAGTCGAAAGGACACACTGTAATTCCTTCGGCTTCTTTGGTGCCGGCCAATGATCCAACCGTACTTTTCACCACGGCCGGGATGCATCCTTTGGTCCCATATTTGTTGGGCGCCAAACACCCGGGAGGTAGCCGAGTGGTCAACGTACAAAAATGCGTGAGGACAGGCGATATTGATGAGGTTGGGGACGACACTCATCTGACTTTTTTTGAAATGTTAGGTAACTGGAGTTTTGGCGATTATTTTAAAAAAGAAGCTATTGAATGGTCCTGGGAATTTTTAACCGACAAAGATTGGCTAGGCATTGACCCAAAATATTTGGCAATAAGCTGTTTTGAGGGGGACAAAAAAATGGAGGTCGAAAAGGATAATGAAGCGGCGCGGATTTGGAAAGCTTTGGGTGTGACCGATAAGCGTATTGTTTTCTTGGGTAAGGATGACAACTGGTGGGGGCCAGCTGGGCAAACCGGGCCTTGCGGACCGGATACCGAGATGTTTTATTGGTCTGAACATAGTGTTGAGCCACCGGAGGAATTCGACCCACGCGACAACCGCTGGGTAGAGATCTGGAATGATGTTTTTATGGAATATAACAAGACAGGTAGCGGAAGATACGAACCACTCAAGCAAAAAAATGTGGACACAGGTATGGGATTGGATCGGGTAATCGCGGTGCTTTCCGGGCAGAAGTCGGTCTATGACACGGATCTATTTAAACCCATGTTTGACGTTCTGACTTTGAGTCAGGACATTATGGCAAATGACGAAGTAAAAAAAGCTCGCGTTGTTCTGGATCATGTCCGCGCCGCTGTTTTCATGGTAGCTGACGGAATAGAGCCATCCAATAAAGACCGAGGATATATTTTGCGAAGACTCCTGCGTAGGGCAATGGTTAATGCCAAGCTTTTGAATTTAAAAAATAATTGGATGAAGGCTCTAGTGGGTCAAGTAATTACAATTTATGATTCCGCTTATCCGGAGTTGGTTGAACAATCAAAAAAGATTTTTGAAGTTTTGGAAGACGAGGAGTTGAAATTTGGAAAGACATTAGAGAAGGGGATGAGAGAATTTGAAAAGTCCGTTTCCCCATCCCCGTCACCATCTCCATCACAACCACCGTCAACAATGCAGAGAGTACTTACGGGTAAAGATGCTTTTGATTTATATCAATCTCATGGGTTTCCGCTGGAAGTAACGCGGGAACTGGCCGAGCAAAGCGGGTTCGCGGTAGACAAAGAGGCTTTTGAAAATGAATTCAGAAAACATCAAGAACTCTCGCGTACCGCTTCGGCCGGACGATTCAAAGGCGGGCTCGCTGATCATACCGAAGAAGTTGTCCGCCTGCACACCGCGACGCACCTTATGAATGCGGCGTTGCGCCAAGTGCTAGGTGACCATGTTTGGCAGAAAGGCAGTAATATCACAAAGGAAAGGACGCGGTTTGATTTTACTCATCCCAAAAAGATGTCTGCAGATGAGCGAAAAAAAGTGGAAGATTTGGTCAATCAATGGATCAAAAAAGATTACAAAGTCAAAAAGGAAATCATGACGATTGAGAAAGCCAAGGAATTAAAAGCAATAGGCGTGTTTGGCGAGAAGTACGCAGGAAAGGTTTCGATTTATACAGTATATGATCCAAAGACCGATGAAGTTATCAGCCGGGAATTCTGTGGCGGGCCACATGTTGAGCATACGGGTATCATTGGTAATTTCAAAATTACAAAGGAAGAAGCCAGTTCCTCGGGGGTACGAAGAATTAAAGCAGTGGTAAGGTAATTTTAGACGACATATTTTAAATCGAAGATTTATTATGTTTTTTTCAAAATTCCAAAAAAAATCAGTAAAAAAATCCGTTCCCGCTTTGGTTTTTGATTTTGGTTCAAGCGCGGTCAAGGTTTTACTTTGCGTCTACACTCCGGGTGGAGTGGAAGTTCTTGACGGGCAAAAACTTAAGTATCCGCAAGACAGTTTTAATTCAGAAGAGAGAATTATTGAGGGAAGCATTAACGTGCAATTAATGGAAGTAAAAAAGAACCTGCTTGCTCGAAATGAAGGGATTTTTCCTAAGGTTGCGGTGGTGGGCTTGGGCGGGCTCAACGTGAATGGCTTTACCTCGGTAATAAATTATCGTCGCGCGAATGCGGACAAAAAGATTACGGAAATTGAGTTCAAAAACATCTTGAAGCGGGTTGAGGATCGAGCGGATCAAATTATGAGAAAAATGATTAATTGGGAGACTGGAACAGATGAAAATATTCGCTTGATTAACTCTGAAGTTTTAAAACTCATGGTGAACGGCTACGAGACCGAATCCCCGGTGGGTACTGTGGGTGAGAAATTAACTTTTGAAGTGTACAATTCCTACACACACAGAGAGAATTTGGACACTGTCTTGGGCGCGGTAAAAACTCTAGGACTTGACGTAGTTTCTGCGACCGCGACTTGTTACACTGTATTACGTACTGTAAGAGATATCGTAGGAGAAAATGGCTCTGGTGTGCTTATAGATATTGGGGCAAAGGGTAGTGAAGTGGGAGTTATTGATCGGGGAAGAATATTGGGACATTCGAGTTTTGAAGTAGCCGGCGATGCCTTTACAAATTCTATCGCGGAAGATTTATCATTTGATACAGAACAGGCGGAAATGGCCAAGCTAGGCTATTCTTCGGGAAAATTATCAAACGCCCAAATGAAAGACGTGCGTGAGGTTGTGGCTTCGGATTGTAAAGTTCTGTTTTCTGGAGTAGAATTGGTATTGAAAGAATTTCCCGGGCTTGAGGAGATTCCCGCGAAGTTTTTTTTGATAGGAGGCGGGAGCTTGCTTCCAGGTGTTAGTTCTTTATGGCAGTCGGCTTCCGTAAGCGATGAGACTGCCCCCGTAGAATTCCAAGGCGAACTTTTAGAGCCCAAAAAATTAACCGGCTATATTGATAAAACCGGCAAGCTGAATTCGCCTGCTGATATTCCGGTTTTGGCACTGGCTTTGGATTCATTTGATTTGATATAAAATGAAAAAACTTTATTTAAATTTTGATGAGGAGGTAATGTCCGCTCTTCAAAAAATTAAAAAGTCCGGGGAAGATGAGCTTGTTTTGGTGGTGCCAAAAGGAGCAAGGATTTTTCGCTCGACAACCGCGCTACGTTTGATCCGTCAGCAAGCGGCAAAGCTTAGAAAAACAATTAAAGTGAGCACAGCTGATGAAAGGGGAAAAGTGCTTGTCAAAAGAGCCGGGATAATACTTGCGACACACACTGAAGAAATACCGTTTGCCGCCGTCGCTCAAAGGCAAAAGAGAAGTATTGAAGATATTCGAGTGACTCCAAGACAAATAGTCAAATCGGAGGCGCTAAAAATAGATGAGGATGATGCGATAAAATCACGGAACAAACTTACAGAACCTGAAGAAGAATTGTCTGACCTTATCGGTCCCGGGAGTAGTGATTCGGAAATCAAAATCCCGAAAGTTATCAAGGTGCCGTTGTCCAGTTATCGATACACTTTTATTTCAGTTTTTTTGATTTTAGTAGCGGTTTTGGTTATTATATTTTACATTCTTCCCAGCGCGACTGTAGTTGTCACCGCGCGTTCAGAGCCCTTAGCAAGGGATTTAGAGATTTTGGTGGATAGTCAGACCACGGTTCCGGATATCCAGAATCTTTTAGTTCCCGGACAAAGGATTGAGGAAGAGAGAGATTATTCCGGTGAATATCCAGCCACTGGTTCCAAAAAAGTAGGCAAACCCGCTTCGGGATTTGTTACAATATATAATTTTTCTAATAATAATTTAATACTTCGCGCGGCGACGACCAGACTGGAAGTGGAGGGAAAAGTTTATAGGTTATTGCAAGATGTCACAAGGCTCGCCCCGACCGGCAAAACACCATCCGGTGATATTGATCCGAATACCCTGGTGAACCCGGTGCCTGTGTCCGCGGATGACCCGGGTAGTGATTTTAATGCGCCGGCAGGCACACGGTTTGAGATAATTAATGAAGTGTTTGGCCATCAGCCGGAGATTTTGTACGCGCAAAATGCCAACCCGGTTTCCGGTGGAAATGATGATGAAGTCGCGATTGTTTCAGAACAGGATATTGAAAACGCTCGCGCCAGTACGACGGTAGCCGTGCTAGCGCTTTTGGAAAAGCAATTAAGCGACAAACTGGGAGAGGAGATTAGCCTTCCTCCTACCGCCGCCACTGTTGAGGTGTTAGATGAATCGATAAGTCACAAGGCAGGAGCAGAAGTATCGCGTTTTAGTCTTTCCCAAAAGCTTTTGATCAAAGCGCTGATCTATAACAAGTCTGATGTGAAAGAAATAATGAAAGAAAGAATTGTAAGATTACTACCTGAAAACAAGACATTGGTCAGTTCAGACGAAGTGATAGAAGCGGAATTTGTGTCTTTAGATCTTTCCGCGGGAGCCGGCACTTTGCACGCTCATTATGAGTCCTCGATAATTTATAAAATAAATGAAGATTTTTTGAAAAGAAGTCTCAAGGGTAAAAGTATAACAGAAGCAAAAGAGATACTTTTGGCTAGACCGGAAATTGACCAGGTTGATGTATTGCTTTCACCATTTTGGGTGAGAAAGATACCCAGATTCGAAAGCAAGCTCACATTTAATACTTCTCAATGAAAAAAACCGTAATTATCTCTTTGGGTGGATCCATAGTCGTCCCAAATAACATAGATCAAAAATTTTTGCAGAAATTTGTCGCTTTTATAAGCAAGAATCTCAAAACTTGGAGATTTATTATTGTAGTCGGCGGTGGCGCTACCAATTCCCGATACAACGAGGTGGCCAGAAAGCTAGGCGTGAAGAATTATAATGATCTGGATTGGATCGGTATCGCGACCACCAGACTAAACGCCCAGCTTGTCAGAACAGTCTTTGGGAATAAAGCCGAAAGTTTTGTTAATTCAACACCTCATAAGAAACTTCCGTGGACCAAGCCGATTATGATCGGAGCCGGTTTTTTGCCGGGAAGTTCTTCTGATTTGGATGCTGTGGTCTTGGCCAAGACTTATGGGGCGAGAAAAATTATCAATCTGACAAATACCGATTATGTGTATGATAGTGACCCAAAAAAAAATAAGTCAGCCAAACCGATTAGGCAAATATCTTGGGAAGATTATCAAAAAATTATCGGCAGTAAGTGGAGACCTCGCTTAAATTCACCCTTTGATCCCATCGCTTCCAAAATAGCGGAGGAATCAAAACTGGAAGTTGTGATTGCCAATGGTAGGAAGCTGGATAATCTGGGAAAAATTTTACAAGGGAAAAAATTTGTCGGAACACTCATCAGTTGACTGAAAGCATATTAGTACAAATAAGGACGCGTTCTATATGAGACCGTTCCTTTTTTTTCGATTCAGAGTTTTGACTAAGTCGCGCGTTTGAATTATAGTAAGTAGAATCAACAAGGAGGATTCATGAGTGGATTCCAAAGTGATGAGAAAATTGTAGTCAGCTCCACAAACGGATTTGCTCATGAAGACGGGCAAATCATCGAGATCGAGAAGGAGCCAGAAGTCGCGAAGGTACTCGCAGTGTCTAATGAAGACAGTGTGGCGGCGTATCTCAAAGAGATGGGGTCGACTAATCTTCTTAGAAGAAAGGAAGAGTTGAGGCTTGCCAGGCTGATCTATCGAGCGAGGCGAAGAGTCAGAAGAGCGCTAGCTTTGCTACCCATGACATACACGCACTTTCTGAATCGGTGGGGTAGCGCTGAAGCGAAAAAAAGCGGGCATGGCTCGATCGTAGTCACGAGTGGATTAAAGACCCGGGAGGATCGTGCTAAAAAGACCAAGAGCGAACGCAAGAAGATCAATCAGCTTCGAGGTCTGGTCGTCCAAATGTCTGAAATGGAAAAAAATCTTGCCAATATACCGGCAAGGCACGTCCTCAAACGGAAAAAAGCCAGAGGACTGATTATCCGACAGCAGGTCCGAATCGCTAAACACTGCTACTTGACCATCGACTTCTGCGACGGGATATGGAATGAGTGTCGTAAGCACTGCGAGGACGTACGGGCAGAGCTGGAAAGCGCAAAAAGCAACAATCGGCGTGAGGTTGAGCGCAGACTCGGTGTAACGTACAGAGAGATAACTTTGGCAACTCGAAGGATAGAGGAAGCCGAGAAAATTGCAAAGGGTTATGAGGATACAATGGCCGAAGCAAATCTCCGCTTGGTCGTGAGCATCGCCAGGAAATACGTAAATCGTGGCATGCATATCCTGGATTTGATCCAAGAGGGCAATATAGGGCTTTTGAAAGCGGTCAAAAAATTTAAACCCCGAATGGGATTTAAGTTTTCGACCTACGCGACCTGGTGGATTAAGCAAGGCATTACGAGAGCGCTTGCCGATCAGTCACGCACGATCCGACTCCCTGTCCACGCAGATGGATCTTACAACAAGATGCTCAAATTGAATCGGTCGATGGAACATGACCTTGGACGGAAACCGAATAACAGTGAACTTGCCATAAAAATGCGCATCTCTCCCGAAAAAGTAGAAGAATTAAAAGGGTTGCCTACCAGGGGTTATTCCTTGGAGACGCCTCTTGGTAAACTAGGCGCCGATGGGACGTTTCAGGATATTGACCTAGACGACGAGCGGGCAGTTACGATCGAACGAGTGTCATCAGAGGATGAAGCTATGTTTCATCAGGGCGTTTTCGGGACCAGGGAAGTGATTGGCAAAATTCTGGATTCTAACGAGCTGGAAGTAATACGTCAGCGGTTTGGAATCGGATGTGACAGGGAGCACACACTTCAGGAGATTGGGAATCAATTTGAGGTTAGTCGTGAGCGAATCAGGCAAATTGAAGAAAAAGCTATTAAGTTGCTGCGGAATCCTAAACACAGGGATGCATTGCTTCCTTTATTTCAGTCTTTTTTAATGAGGTAAGCGGACTTATTTCGCGCCTCCTTTTTTTTTCCCTTAG
>Ga0209541_10007327_pt1 | contig 18591 bp, 18 predicted proteins | sample RifCSPlowO2_01_FD_184027 | JGI IMG/M metagenome (GOLD analysis project Ga0209541, IMG submission 184027) | Groundwater microbial communities from Rifle, Colorado - Rifle CSP2_plank lowO2_0.1 (SPAdes) (version 2) | ecosystem: Environmental > Aquatic > Deep subsurface > Groundwater | place... | reverse complement strand
CTTTGATTTGTAACGCAAAGAGCATACAACAAAACACCTCCTAATAATATTTGCAGCGCCAATGCCCCAACAACATATTCTTTCCCAAATAATACTTCCAAAATAACGGAAGCAAACACAAATAACCCCCCAACCATTGGTAACATTGCCACAAAAAGATAACGATAAATCAATTGAATCCCTTCAACTAACTTTTTTCGATCATTTTTCACCCATAATTCGCAAGCCATAGGTAAAATTACTGTACTAATCGCCGTTCCACAATACAAAAACAATAAAGACGTCGGCAAAATCACATTATATATCCCAACCTCTGAAAGAGAACGAAAATACGTCAACATCAACGTATCAATATACCCAATAATCTTCCCCCCAATTGCCGTAGCAAATACAGGAAGAGCAAAAAAAATCATTTTTATAGACACATCTTTAAAATCTGTAGATTTCGTGTTAAAAAACGAAAACTGCTTTAAGACCAAAGGAAAATAAAATAAAAATAACAAAAAACAGACGATCGCAAACGCATAAACTGGTGCATACACCCCTAAATTAAAATAAAAAAACAATAACATCAACAAAAGCACAGAACCATTCTTCAGAAACTCTCCTAACGAAAACAGCGCTGTTCGTTGAAAACCTAATAAAGTATCTTTAGAGATGATAAATAACACACTCCCAAAAATATAAAAGATGAAAATACGAAGAATAGAAGCAGCTTCCACATTTTTAAAATAATGCACCGCTAAATAAGGGGCACTAAAATAAAATACAACCGCAAAGATAATCGAACTTACAATCTGAAAATAGAAAGTTGTCAGTATCGCTGATTTAATTTTCCCAAATTGCATCCCAACATTAAACTGCGCAATATATTTCATCAACGCTTGTGAAAACCCAAGATCCCGGAAAAACAAAAAAAATATCACAAATGTGAAAACCGCATAAAATAACCCTAATTCTTCTGGGCTTAAATATCGCGCAAGAACAATTCGCGTAACATACGCAATAACAGAAGCCATCATTGACATAATAAATATCCAACTTGCGCCACGTACAGCTTTTCGAGTATAAGTCATATCAAAAACATCATTAAAACTCCCTTTTTAAAGCTAGTGATATACACTTCTAAAATATAATAGAAATCAATAATCAAGAGATAATCAAAAGATAATCTACGAAAACACGCACGTAAACTTACCTACATTATTTTGTGCTAATTGCCCCCCCGCCCCAAGACAACAATTCTGCTGCTCCCGCGCTTTTTGGCAAAACGCCTCCCCTTTTCGCTCACATTTCTTCTGTACACATTTATGATAACCTTCATAATCTTTATCAAAATAAGCAACAACTGAAAATACAACCATTAAGATAACTAACCCATACAACAACCAAAGTAACCCTTTTTGCCATATCGTCAAATGTACTTGTTCCATCTAACCCACCCTCATTACCACAAACATATTTTCTTTATAATAAACCGGTTTAAACAACCCAAACTTTTGAATCTCCTCATATCGTTGAGGTAACAACTTTTCTGTTTCATTTGCACCAAATTGAGTAGTAAACATCTTCCTATCCATATTTCCATTTAAGATCAAATATTCATATCCTTGTTGTTTCAAAAAAGTATGTAACAAAACCGCATCTTTATGTAAAATATCTTTACGAAAATCAATCACTTCTTGACACCACAAACAACTCTCCCCACCAAGCCCAATAACTAACTTATCTCGCGGCACATACAAAAATACTTTGGTATTCAACGGAATTGAGTTAAACCACGCCGCATACTCAAACGGCTCAATTGAATTAACATACGCACCTGACGTCGGCCACATCGCCGTATTCACTTGATATTTTTGATAGCCTGAAGTTAACAAAACCCCAATTATAATTACCCCAAATACCAAAATTGCCGGCACATTCCACTTTTTCATCAATCCCGCCAACATATACGATCCCTCCATCGCAAGTAACACCACAGGTATTGCCAACAACAACCACATTCGAAACGGCCCACGCGCAATTGAAACAAGAAATGTCTGCCCATTAACTCCCCAAAACGTATAAATTAACCAAAATAGAGAAACCATAAGCCAAGTATTTTTAGACTCAACTAATCGAGAACGATAATGCCATAACACCCAAATAATACCAACAAACGTTAATATAAATAAAACAATTCCAATCCCAATTGGGGCATTGATTAAATTTTCACCACGCGCTATAAAAAAATCATTAAAAGAATATGCTCGAGAAGCCGTACCACCAGAAGAAGTCAAAGAAGTAAAAATTCCCCCTATCTTTTGAATAAAACTTCCCTGCCCCGTTGCCCCAACTGCTGAAGAAACTGCCGATTCTAAAGCACCCTCTTCCGCAACAAGAATGTTGCTTCCTGTAAACGCTCGAATAAAATCACGATACCCATATTTTGCAACCATCGCTCCCCACCATAACAAAGAAAACAACGTCCCTCCTGCAATTGCCAAAAATTCACGCCGCATAAACTTTGTCGCACTAATAGACCCCACACAAACAAATAATAACATCATCGTCGTCAACTTAATTGGTTCCTCAATATTTTGTGTAACCCAAATACTTGCAATTATAATCAATCCGATCCACATCCATCCCTTATCCTGTTTAATCATCACCAACGCATACATTGCTGGAAAAAATAACATAACCACATAACTATGCGCCCAGATAAAATGACTAAAATACGCAGGAATCATCGCCAAAAATAACATCGCCAGTAACGCTTTACCACTATCTCCCACAAATTCTTTTGTACATAAAAAAAAGAACAATAGTCCCAACGAAATAATCAACGCATTAAAAAACTTCAACGTCCAATTTAGATCAGGAGACGTTTGATGTAACACCCCCATCAGCCCATCATACCCTGGGGGATATGGATCAATATAAGCCAATACTTCATCCAAACGCGTCTGATCTTTCAACACTGGATCATACGCCCTTTTCTCCAAAGCGACATACTTTGATCCCACTGCATGGCCCCATGGATCCTCATCCTCAAGATACGGATACGCAAACGCCCCTTTCGTATACATAAACAAAGAGAGTAACATAATGACAACTGCACCGCATAACATCAACTCTGACTTTGTAAACGAAAATGAAAATGGTGGCATTGCCAACTCTTTAGCATACAATTTTCTTCCAAACACAACTATCGGCCACACCATACTCAACAGTAAAAAAATCTTCCAATCAAGTGGGATATGTACCAGATTTAATAATACCACTAAAATTGGAAATATCCCCAACCCCACTCCTATTGTTACAAAGAACTTCTCCAATCGTAATTCCGGCTTTTTGTGTACAAATGAAAGCGCACTAAATCCTAAACCCCAACAGTACACAAAAAATAATACGATAGTTAGCCAGCTAATCATAAATCCACCATAATAAAGCCAAAAACAACATTTTATTTATAAGAATATCGACAGTATTAAACACAGGTTATATAAACAAATCACTCTAACTCCGAAATATATATAAACAAATTACCCAAAAACGATTTATGAAACTCACCAAAACCCACCTCATTCTCATAGCTATTTTCGCCCTCGCCTTCCTCGTCCGTCTCTACTCCGCCGCTCACGTCGACATCGGTTCAGACGAAATTATCTACTCATTAATCCCCTTAAACATTATCGACGCCCAACGGCTCTCAACCGTCGAACAAGCTCCAGTGTATTTTTATCTCACCGACCTCAGCTACAAAATCTTTGGCAACCTCACTTTAACCTCAACAAGATTCGCCTCCATTCTTTTCGGCGCCGCCGCAACCATCCTCCTCTACCTCTTCACATTAAAAATCTTCAACAACAAAAACACCGCGCTATTCAGTTCCTTCCTCTTCGCCCTCTCCGGCTACGCCATCCGCTACAACCAAGAAATGGATATGACTGCTTTCTTCCTCGCTCTATTAAGTATGTACTTCTTCCTCTACGTACTTGAAAACAAACCAAAATATCTCTATCTCTCTTTAGGCACCCTTGCCCTCGCAACATTAGTCAAACCCATTGTCCTCCTGCTCCTCCCTGCCTATTTTATCATCTGGTTTTGGCACGGCTGCAACAACCATCAAGGTCTTATCTACAAAAAAGAAAACAAAATTACATTCAACCCTCATATACTAAAAACTCTTCTTCTCTCTATTCTCCTCTGTATCATCATCGTCGCTCCTGTTTTGACGTACAACTACCTCCTCTACAAAGAAAAAGGTATCACCGACTATTATTTCACCGTTCTCGCCGGCATTGGCAACAACCAAATCTATAAAGGCCAAGAAGCTGAACTCTGGACAATCAGTCGCACCTTCACAATCACCGGAATAATATTCAAATTTCTCCTCAAATACGACGCTCTTCTTCTTATCCTTGGCCTCATCGGTATACCTCTCGCGATACAAAAGAATAGAATGGCGTCGTTATTTCTTCTCCTCTGTCTCCTCATTTACCCCCTATACTTATTAGGTAAAATGTCCAGTGCCACTCATTATGTCTGGATTCCATTACTCTTAAGTATATTTGCTGGATATGCACTAAGTACAATTACCCAAAAATATCAACAATTCATAAAACCAAAACATATCTTTGCGTTTCTCTGCCTCATTCTTCTCTTCACTTCCTCAATTACCCTCTATAACATCTCCAAACTCAAACAAAATTCCATCCAAAACCTCCTCAACGAATACGCAGTTGATAATCTACCCGATAACGCCATCATTGTTGTCGACCCAAGAGTCTATCGCGGCATCTACACCTGGGCATTAAGCGACAAACATTATTTGGAAGGCACCTATTTTCCTCAACTCACAAACAATCTGGATAAACTCCCTGGCCCAACCCAGACCCTCCCCATATATTACATTGAATGCGGCCCTGGAAAAACCTGCGGCTGGAAACCTGAAGATTACCAACGCATCTCTGACTACGGCATCCAACTCTCCCAAAGTCTCACCCCCAATATGAAACTAATCAAACAACTTCAAACCGCCGATACCCTCAACATCTACCAAAGTACCATCAACGTCCCCCTCTCCATCTACGAACCAATCGACCGCACCCATACCCATTGGTACACTCCAATTGGGTGGAAATATACCGACCAAGCAATCGACAATTATACTCCTAAAACCCTCTTTGACAAAACGTTAAACGCACTCTCATATCTCATCCTCTACCTCGATGTCCTCTTGGCACTCCTCAGTATCCTCTACGTATTCTACCTCTTATTTAAAGAGAATAAAACAGAACACAATCAAAATAAAAAGTAACGAAAAATCGCCTACTCGGGCTATCCGCGGGCTAAAAGTTGAGGCTTTCTCGCTGATTTTATGTAAAAGAGTAAAAAAGGGAAATAGAACAACACAAAACTAACTTTTCCCTAACTTCTTAAACGTCTTTTTCTCCACCACATCTCGTCGTCCTTCCCTTGACGGATTTCGACTGATAATATCCATCTCATGCGAATAATTCGGCGCATCCCATGGAAAAATCTTGCCATGCAAATACTGATTCCATCGATCATAATCCGCTTGAACCATCACACGCACTAATTCTTTAAATTTCGTCTTCGCCTTCCACCCTAACACTTTCTCCGCTTTACGTGGATTACCGCACAATAACGGCACTTCCATTGGCCGCAGCAACCGTGTATCCTCAATAACATAATCTTTCCAATCCATTCCTAACACCGCAAATGCCTCTTGCACAAATTCTCGAACAGAATGCGTCTGCCCCGTCGCAATCACAAAATCATCTGGTTTGTCTTGCTGCAACATCATCCACATCGCTCGCACATAATCTGGCGCATACCCCCAATCCCGTTTTGCATCTAAATTGCCCAGCCGCAGCTCCGTCTGCAACCCTAACTTTATTTTGGCCACAGAATTAGAAATCTTTCGCGTCACAAACTCAATTCCTCGCAACGGCGACTCATGATTAAATAAAATCCCATTACACGCAAAAATCCCATACGACGCCCGATAAATTCGCACCATATTATACGAATACAACTTCGCCGCCGCATACGGCGAATTCGGAATCATCGGTGTATTCTCATGTTGCGGTGCATTCATATTCGCCCCATATAACTCACTTGTGGACGCCTGATAAAATTTAATATTCTTATTCAAATGCCGAATAATCTCTAAAAATCGAGTCGAAGAACTCCCATCCACTTCCGCCGTATACAATGGCTGATCAAACGAACTACCCACAAAACTATGCGCCGCCAAATTATAAATCTCATCGGGATCCGTTACCGCCACCGACTCAAGTAACGACGCCATGTCACTCAAATCCGCCGGAATCAACGTCACTTTCTTAATTAAACCAAGTTGCTGCAAACGCCAGAAATTAGGAGTAGATGAACGTCTATACGTCCCATACACTTTATATCCTTTTTCTAATAGCAATTGGGCTAAGTATGGTCCATCTTGACCAGTAATCCCCGTAATTAACGCTCTCTTTTGTTGAATAACCATAATACTCCCTAAAACATCAAACTATTTATAAATCTAATCAAACTAAAATTAGAGGAGTGGACTGACCCTTTTTTCAGGGTAGAAAATTTAGATTCCAGACCATGTTGTTCCATTGTTTTCTTGACCGTAAAGCGTAAATCTTTCGACCATATTAATCCTTTCTCTCCTTCTCCACCTGTTCCCTAATACATCTAATCAAGTCATCGTCTTCTTTACTTACCACTAACTCTTGCAGGAACACCGCGGGATGTTCTCGCCATTCCAAGAATTTCTGAAGTTGTTTTGTAACGGTTTCAAAGACGTTCTTGCCTGGTTGTTTTGAATCATACTCGTAATTAATCTTTCCATCATTAATTGTCTTTCTAAGACCTATGAAACAGATAGCTACTTTTATCTTTTCTAGAGGAATATTCTTATCCAAAGCATAAAGTCGTTTGTAGGTTTCTAATTGCTGTCTGTATCCTGAAGCACCATCACTTTTTTTTGATGTCTTCCAATCAATCAACAGTATTTCTTCTCCTTTTTTAAGAACGGCATCAATAATGCCTTTGAACTTGATAGGATCTGAGGTAGAAACCAATTGACTTAATGGTACTAACATCTGATACTCCGTTTCTACCAAAGAATAACCTTCTTTTTGAAGCTGGCTCCAAATCTTATTAACATTTTCAATATAGGGCTTTAATTCCTCTGAAACTTTAACCACCTTGCCTTTAAGTATTTCTTCAGCTACTTTGTGAACTTCGCTTCCAATATTTATTGCAAAGGAATACTCTGAAAAAGTAATGATATTGTTAAGCAAATATTCATAGGGATTGGTAGTTAATCTTGAAAAGGAGATTCTATCTAAGTCTTTAAAGTGTTTCTCAATGAATTTAAGCAACCAATCATCATTTCTTTCTAACGCTTTCTTTGCTTGATCATATTCACCATTGACAAACAAATTATAGGCTCTTCTTTTCAATTCCGAACTATCCTCACCGCCAGATAAATCGGCTTCCAAAACAAGCTCGGACTTTTCCGCAAAATCGTTTAAGAACTCATTAGGCTTCTCGGAGAGAATAAACAATCTTTTCTTGGCTCGGGTAAAAGCCACAAAATTAACTCTTAAAGTCTCTTCTTCGAGGTCTTCTTGGGCATTGATGCCCTTAGATTTTAAAATCGCTTCCACAACATGATCTTGGAAGCTGATGTTATCTTTTGGCTTTGAGGGAACATAAATAACATTATCAAATTCTTTACCTTTAGATTTATGAACAGTAGTTAAGATAATATTCTTCTCAATATCCGTCTCGCTGGATAATAGATCGGCAGATTTCAAGTAATTCACCAGTTCAGGAATGCTTTTTTCAGTGGTAACTTTTATGGCTTCCACACAGGCGTTCTGCATTGTAAGCGATGCCAGCAAATATTCTTCTCCATAACTTAAAGCTACGGGAATGATCTTGTCTCTAAAGAGAGTATTAATGTCTTCTATAGTTTTTACAGACTCTCTTAAAGCTTTAAATTGAGGACAGGCAAGATAAAGTTCTTCTAAAGTTAGGTTCTTCTTGCCGGCAATCTCAAAAGCATTCTGTAAAGTTAAGGGGAAGAAGGGCGTAAACATGGAATTCTTTACGAGCTGCATATCTTTACTAAACATTCCCTGCAAGAAGGTAATGATGTTTTCTTTGGCTTCCGTAGAAGCAGAAAAGAAGGTTGAAGAATGTTCTATCTCTCGTTTGGTTAGTTCTTTGGAAAGAGCTGTGATTTGATAATTGGTCCTCGCGACAATAGCCGTTTTCTCTTTGGTCTTTTGTAATTTTTTAATCAAAGTCAAAACTGCCTGAAAAGTGTTTTCTCGATCGATGCTGATGACTTGGGGCTTTTCACAGGGACCAATTTCGTTATTTTTGAGGTTCCTCAAAGCTACTTTATGAGTTTCGTCTTTTGTTTTGTTAACAAAATCGGCTCGAGCATAATTTAAGATTTCGTTAGAGCTCCTAAAATTATCTGACAAGATGAACTTAGTAGAAGCTCCAAATTTGGTAAAATTAAGAATGGAGCCACCCTGAAAGCCAAAGATAGCCTGCTTAGCATCGCCAACAGCAAGAAAATTATCAGCTGATTTGAGTGCAATTTCGGCCTCTATCGCATTTACGTCTTGTAGTTCATCAACCAAAACAAACTTAAAATGGGGTGATTTCTTTAACTTGAGAAATTCCAGTAATAAATCTGTATAATCACAACCTTTAGTTGCTTTAAATTTCTCATATTCTGTGAAAATGTTAACAAACTCAACTAAAAATCTTTCTAAATCTTCTTTATCAAACTTCTCGGTTTCTTCAATGAGAGCTTTGGCTTCTTTAATATTTATTTTATCCGGAGTGATTCCAAAGTTCTTCAAATACCTCATCAAGTTCTCCATCTTTGGAACAATGGTGTCGACAAGATAGTCATCGCCATAATTCAAAGACTCTTTATCTTTGAGGTGGCGATAAATAATGTATCTTAAGAGATTAGAAGAGATAATACCAGAATTGTCAAGATTGTTTAAAGCATAAGAATGAAAGGTGAAGATGTTCAGTTTGGATAAATCCACATTTAATTTCTCTTCTTTGATTGACTTGATAATGCGGTCTTCCATCTCTCGCTTGGCTTTATTGGTAAAAGTTAAACAAAGAATATCTTCTGGATTTAAGCCCTGATTGAGGAGATAGATATATTTGAACGCTAATAGTAAGGTCTTACCAGTACCAGGATTAGCGGTAACAAGAACGTTACCAGGGGTTTCGATGATCTTTTGTTTTTCGGCGTTGGGGTTCATGTTGTTTTAGTTCCGAGTTGGGAAGGGGTGAGTGGTCATTCTGTTAATTGTACTATCTTTTCTTTGATTAATTTTGTTCTTTTGTCAATAAACGCAGAAAAATCATCTTTCTTTAAGTCATCAATCATTTCTGTGGTTATAAATTGAGATCCCATTATTTTGTGAAACTCTTCAAGTTTGTTTAATTTAGAATATTCGCTCTCAAAATCAAGTATATATTTCGAAGGATTCTTTTTTTTAATTCGATTGTTGTTTGTTTCTTTAGTGATAAAAGCGATATTGGCATAGTTGTTTATTAAGTCTGAATCGTCAGTATCTTTTAGTTTAGCTTGAATTTCTTTTCCTTTATCTGATTTTAATGGAAAAATATGGTGTTCTTCTAATTTATCATTAGAACTTGTTTCTGTTACTGGGATGATCCCATTGTAAAAGTCTTTACACTCGGAAAACTTGAAAAGAATTGATAACGCATCTCTAAGCTGACTTCTTTCCCCATAATAAGCACCCAGATTTTTTTCATTAAAGTGCCTACTTCTTTCTTTTTTAGAATATTCCACACATTTAGTTAAATTGTTTTCTTTACAAAAATCATAATCATTTTTGATTTTTTCATTTTGAGAACCAGGATATCTGTTGTGTAATAAAGTATTCCAAAACCAAATTTTTAAGAAATTTCTTTTTTCGACAGTAAGAGAGGGATTTTCCGAGATGTAAGCAGTTAAGAATTTTACTAATGGTCTAATACCCCCCAAATTATCTTTTTTTAATTTAAATTCGTTATCCAATAATCTGATTACCTGCCAATAAGTGATATGAATATTTTTCATATTAGCAAGTAAATCATCGGTGGTAATATCTAAAATTTCTTTTTGCCTGAATTCTTTTTTTAATATTATCAAGATTAAAAATAATTGATCCTCTTCATCCAAAGCAAATTCCTGACTTTTATCAATATTACATTTTTCAATTGTTTCAAAATAATCTTCTTTTATAGATTCTTCACAGTTAATTATTTTTAAGTATGTTCGTAAATCAAAATACTTGCCCTCTATTTTTTTGTAAGTTTTAGCAACCATTATATCAAAAATATTTAATTTAGTGTTTAAAGTATTTATTCTAGAAAATATACTTAAAACAGCAGATAAATCTCCGGGTTGATTAATATTAATGACTCTCTTGTTTAAGATTTTATCTCTTAAATCTCTTATCTTTTTATAATAATTCATTGCATTATTAGGGTCATTAAATTCTTGTTCTAATCTATTAAAGTAATTTGAGTCAATAGCATCTTTGTATACATTTTTAAGATGAATAAATCGTGTTCCAAATTTTTCAAATAATTCTTTTTCCGTAAATTTGTCCAGACTAATTTCTTGATTATTTACCATTATAATCTCAAAATCAAATAAAAGTCTTAATTCGGGGTCATCACCAATATACTCTGAATCAAAATATAAATTAATAAGTTCACATTTTCTAATTTTTTTCCGTTTAAAAACTTTCTTATTAGTAAATACCAGTAAAAGAGATGTAGTTCTTTGTTGTCCATCAAGCAAATAATTAACTTTAATATTTTTTTGTTCTGGGATTTTTATTTCGTTTATTGAACCTCCAACTCTTCTTCTTGCAAGTTCGTCAGTCCCTTCCCAAGATAAAATACTATTGATGGTATAGTTGTTGTATAAACTATCTATTAATAATTTGATTTGAGAATTATCCCACACAAACTCTCTTTGAAACTCTGGAAGAAATATTTTTTCACTCTCTGCTGCTTTTATTAATTCTAATACCGTTGGTTCTTTATCATTTTCAAACATTATACTTTCCCCCTTTAGTTTTAAAGTTGAACATATTTATGATTCACAACCTCGCAATCTTTTCTGCATCTCTGAGCTCTAAGTCTTTTATGATAACCCTCTGTACAATATCTGTAAACGAAATGTATACATAATGGTTCCATTCCAATCGTTCAATAGTTCCTTTATTGAAAGGATGTTGCAATTTCAAATAAAACCCTGTTCTTTCATTTAAATCTTCTTTTTCCGGTGGAACTGTATTCTTTCTTAAAAAATCAAACGCTCTTCTTATTTCATGAATCTTTTCGCTATCACTCATTCTGGCAAGAGCTTTATCTGAAACTTCTTTATACGGCAATGACCAATCTTTTTTCAGCATTTTTTCACAACCTCGCAATCTTCCCCGCATCCGTCAACTTTAAATCCTCAACCAACCCCATCTCTTCCAACTCCCGCACAGCACGATATAACATCGCCCGAGACAGTTCAATCTTCTCAGAAAGTTCCATGAGAGTCTTAAATGTACCTTCTTCAATATACTCCAGTACTTTCTTCTGTGAATCAGTAAGATTAAATCCTAATTTAGGTAGAAATACAGGAGCTGTATCCTTCTCTTCAGGATAATATATTATTTTTTTAACTCGGCTTACACGTGCATAAGCTCCAAACAGTAAACCAATAGCTTTGGTTTTTCGTCCACCCGTAATATTAATGTAAATTTCATCTTCCTTAGGTTGCATATCAATAACTTCGACTGCTTTTCGAGCAACATCCACCACATCATAAACTTCAGTCTTGACAACTTTGACATCAATGACTCGCCCCAAAGAACTTTTAATCAATTCTAAGCTTTTTTCCTGCTCTTTGGATGGTTCTTTATCTACTAACAGCACCAATCTATCCGGACCAAGCTTATTGGCGGCAATCAGTACTGGATCTGGACTATATAACGTAGCAATAAGGACTTTACTCATATTTTCTTGCACCTTTTCACTTGAAAGTACAGGTTCATTTATATACGTTGCCATTGACTACGAAACTGTGTACTGTTTTATAAAGATTTCTGATGTGAAGTATATATTCTACTAAAAGATAGAAAAGTATATAAATAAGTGATTGTCTGAAAGAGTGATGGCAGATACTGACCAAAGGAAACGGGAACTTGCGGCACAATCAACTCCAAAAAATCCTAAAAAGCGGGCTGAATTTATAACTTTCTTGAATGACTCTGCCCTTGATGAAAAGCACAAAATTGACCTGCAATTTTTATTAGAATATCTGGAAGGAAAACATGACCCCATAATGTCCAGCAGAAGTTATTTATTTACTGGCAATGTCGGAGTAGGCAAAACCTATTTTACCTTACGATTAATTGAAGCACTCAATAGGGAGATGATATATATCGCTTCCACTAATCTGCCCCTGCTTGGAGCAAGACGCTGCCATTCATTTGAGGAAGTAGCTCAGTTGCTGCAAGGAAATGAAGAACAAGTGGTATTTCTAGATGATCTTAACTGTATTTTTGACCGAGACGATTGTGAGAATATTTCTCCAAAATCTGCTCGTGATTTTCTCAGCATTCTGGACAGTGTTAATGCTAAATCACAGAAAATATTAATTGCAACCATCAATCAAAGGGATGATCTTGATGAACGAATGTTAGACCGTATAGGAGTTAAGATAGATTTTGACCTACCTTCAGTAATCCATAAAAAGGCTTTTTTGAATGGGCAATTTAAAGAATTTCTGACAAAAGACCAGATTGAATCCTTAGCTATAAATTCTTTGGGCTACAATTATCGTGACCTTCCAGAGATGGTTCGTCTGGCATATCGTCTTGGCAGCGGAAAAGTGACTTCCCATTCCCTCACCCAGGCTTTACAATTATACAATCCGAACCAATTATATGGTTTTGATGTATATAGAGGAATCAGTACCACCTTCCAGGACATAATCGGAAAAAGAGATATAATAAGTCAATTGCAGAAATTTATCAGTCTTCGAAAAAATCAAACTTTACTCGATACGCTAAACTTACAGCGACAGAATTTGCTCCTTTTTTATGGTCCCCCAGGAACAGGAAAAACTTTCTTAGTGAGGGCTTTAGCTGGCCAACTTGGTTTTCCACTCATCAATATTAAAGGGAATCATCTTCGTGGCCATCGAGAATTTGATAAGGTGGAACGAGTCGTTAATCTTGCCAAGAGATACCATAATTGCGTTGTGTTCATTGATGAAGCTGAAAAAATATTTGGCAATGAGCGATTTGGAAGTGATAATCCCCTCATCGGAGAATTTAACCGAGCTCTGGAAAGTGTTGATGGGAAAGGAGTTCGAGCTATTTTTATCTTAGCGGTCAATGACCTAAGCCGATTTGGAGAAGCGTTTCGTGACCGTTTTGTGTTTATGCCTTTCAACCTGCCCTCCTATGAAGAACGCTATGCTTTCTGTTCAGAAAAAGCACTAAGAGGTGGAATAGAAATAGATATCGAATATTTAGCGAGGATCAGTGAAGGTATATCTTACAGGGAAATGGAAAGAATTTGGGGTGATCTCTTGTATCATTATTTGGAAAATAAAGATAAGATAACGGCCGGAATTATTTCGAGCATAGTAAAACCGGCGATAGCCACTGAAACAATATTTGGCTGAAAAGAGAAAAAAGGTGAAATAAAAATGAAAAAACTACTTGAAAAATTTTTATCGTATATAGATGTACACGAACCAATAAAAGAAGCCTTGCTTCTTCAACTTATCTCTCCAGAGCCCATTAACATTCTCCTTGTAGGTGATCTTGGAACGGCAAAGACCACCATCCTTAAAGAAGTTGCCCATTTGAAAGAAAAATCTCGATATTGTGTCGGGGCATATTACACTCCACCTTTTACACCCAGTATTTTTCTCAAAGGAAGTCTGGCTGAGGTTTCTTTGTTATGTTTCGATAAAATAGATCGAGGTTCGAAAGAGGATAGGTATGTATTGGTGGACATTATGGATTCAGGAACAGCAATTCTGGGTGCAGCGAACCCAAAATTTGGGCGTTTTGATCCATACGATTTAATTTCTTCACAAATAGACCTGCCTCCAAGCTTAATTTGCACTTTTGACCTTATTTTTCCTCTCAAAGATCTGCCAAATCGAGAGAAAGATGCTGAAGTAGCTTCTCTTATTCTTAACGAGAATCCTGAGAAAGCAGCTCATCTGCAAGAATTAAAAGAAATGTTGCGACAATACAACTATTTTAAAGTTCCTGCAATGACCAGCGAAGCAAAAGAAGAACTAACAGAGTATTATGTGGCCATGCGCAATACTGAATTCACAGAAAAAGGAATAAAGAACATTTCTATTACTGCTCGACAATTAGTCTCTTTAGTTAAACTTTCCAAAGCAGTAGCAACAATGCGTCTAGCAACCACAGTTTCAAGAAAGGATGCCCAGAAAGCAATTGAAGTGATGGATCATTGTTTAAATCAGATTGCAAAAGATAAAGATACAGGAGGAATTGATATTGACCGTTTGAGCAGCAATATTACCGCCACCCAGCGCACTACCTTAAGCATCATAAAAGAAATAATTAATATTTTAGAGAAAGAATCAATTTCAAGAAATATCTCCATAGAATCAATAACAGCTATTGCACAAAAAAAGAATATTGCCGCAGAGGAAGTAGAAGTAGCTCTTGAAAAATTGCGGCGTTCCAGAGATATTTTTGAGCCGAAAATAGGTTTTGTGCAAAGACTTTAACAACATAAAGAAGAACAGAATAAAGAATAAATAACCTACTAAATTATACCCTCACTCCTTCCTTCTCCCCATAACCCCAACAAAACATCTCAAAAAGAACGTCCTCGACCCAACAACCTCTAACCCCGCATCCGTAAACAATTTCTTCAACCCCGCTCGTGAATACGTCGTCCCATCCCACGCCCCTTTAAAACTATTCTTCTTCAACTTATACAAACATAACGGCCCATACGTAAACGGCACTCCTACAAACACATACCCACCTTTCTTAGTAACCCGCTTCATCTCAATCAAGCCTTCCAGTGGATTAGGAAAATGCTCCATTGTACTATTATTAAACGTCACATCAAATTGTTCATCCACAAACGGCATATCAAACAAATCCCCTTGCACAAGCTTCGCCTTACTATGAAGCTGCTCTATAGCCAATTTCAACGCTACCGACGCATAATCCAACGCATACGCCTCATACCCTCGCTCCGCCAGCATCGCAGAAACATATGCCGACCCCCCACCCGGCTCAAGCGACTTCCCTCCAACACTTAAAAATTTCTCAATATACTTTCGCAACTGTATATTCATAATCTTACGCAAAATATCCATCACATCATCATAAATAAAAGTTCGCTTCCAATACGTATCCCACGTTTCTGTTCCTTTATCCTCTACAAATTGATAAATACCATCTTTAAAATGATATGTCTTCTTACACTTCCCACAAGAAATAGACTCATTCAACTCTGTACTACATGTTGGACATTGAAATTTAATTGTCATAGTAACCTCACAAAAACCTCGCAAGCGTCTTCTTCACAATCTCCACAATCTCTTCAATCGCTTTACCATCATTCTCTGCCAACCTAATCGAAGAAGGCAGCACAATCAAATTCTTAAAAATCGCAAGACCATTCTCCTGCGAACCATACCCATACGTTCTAAACGCATTCAAATCCGCAAGTGGCCAAAACGCCGGTCTAATTTCCAACCCCTCTTTAATTAACTCCAACCCAATCTCTCGCACAACCTTCTCCTCTCGATCAATCCTGATTGCATTTAACCAATAACACGGCTCGCTTCCCGCTGCCATCTCCTGCAACCACACCCCAGCAACATTCGCAAACAACGCCCGATACTTCTCACCCACAAACCGTTTCCGTTGTAGAATTTCCACAAACTTCTCCGTCTGCGCATACCCGATTGCACCTAACGTATGAGGTAACAAATAATTCATCCCCACATCCGTATAAATATATTTATGCCACCATGGATCCTCTGCACTTCGATGCGGCGCTGCACGTGACGCAAAAAACTTTGCCCGTTCATAAAACTCAGAATTATTCGTAACAACTAACCCCCCCTCACCAACTCCCAACATCTTCTCACTGCGCACAGAAAACGTCGCCACATCACCAAACGAACCAATCGTCTGCCCATTATAAGTCGCCCCATGCGCCTCACTTGCATCCTCTAACAATAACACTTTATATTTCTTACACAACGCAATAATCTTATCAAAATTCTTCACAGGAAACCCATACACATGTACCACCATCACTGCTTTCACATGGCCTCGTAATAACACCTGCTCAAGCGCCACCGGATCCATCCCAAAATTATCAGAATCAACATCAATAATCAACGGAGTCGCACCAGATTGTAATACCCCAACCGCACACGCCCCGCACGTATAATTCGGAATAACTACCGTATCCCCTGCTTTAACTCCCATCGCAAGTAACGCCGTATGCAACGCCGCCGTTCCCGACTGCACCGCAAGCGCATGCTTCACACCAATAATTTTCGCAAACGCCTCCTCAAATTTTCGTGTATACGGCCCACCCGCAGATAACCACCCCTGCTTTAACACATCAGTAACATACTCAATTTCTTTCTCTCCAATCCACGGCTCATTTAAATAATATTTGGTCACCATATAATCTCAAAAAAGAAAAGTATTTTTAAATGTTTAGGTCTTATAATCATTTCTCATAAACCCCTACACTCACCCACGCCAATCGCCGTAAAAACGGCAACACAGTAAACAACAATGCATCAAACCTCGCCACACCATAAAACAAGCTATAAAGCCATCGTACCCGCAAAAAAAACACCGGCAGCAACAAACACGAAAAAAAATAAAATTCCCTATGCGTAAACACAGAAAAATATTTCTCCCCACCCGTAAACATGCCCAATGTCATGTACTGTGGATTCATTTTTTTATAAGAAGAAATCAACCTATACCCCTGCACAAATAACCCATACTTCAACGGCTCAACAATAATTAACTTGCCCCCTTTGCGTAACACTCGACTACATTCACTCATCACCTTCGCACAATCCACATGCATCATCACCGAATTAATATAAATGAACTCAAATTGCCCAGATTCAAAACTCATCTGTTGTGCATCCATCACTACTCCTTTAACTTCCACCCCCTCACAACCCGCCAGTTCCTGCACACTCTTCAAAGACTCCAAAGAAATATCAATCACTGTCACCTGTGCACCCTGTAACGCAAAATACACCGCCTGCTCCCCTAACCCTGCTCCAATCTCTAAAACTCTTCTGCCGCGCAAATCCCCTAACAAAATATACGAATAACCCACCGCATCACGAAACGCTAACGAAAAAATATCTCCCCTCCCAGAACTCCACTGTATATCATAAAACTGTTCAACAGATGTACTTTTTGTATGTTCACTCATCATCGTAATTTGAACCGCAATCGTAACGAATACCACATATCCCCAAACACCACTTTCAATCCCCACAAAAACGGAATCTTCGTTTCCCCATGGATACGTTTGTTATATGGTGCTTTAATCTCAACGATAGGAATACCCAACTTTCGTGCCACACCTGCAATCGTAATCCCATACAAAATATGATCAAACGGTGCCACTCCATGAACTGTACTCTCCTCAAACACTTTTCGCAACACGTCTCGTTGCACACAGACATATCCATTTGTATGATCCCTCATTCCTGTTCCTAACATCAAACTTACCCACCCATTCAACAACCGTGTTCCTATTCGATGTGGCAAATCTGTTTCAAATGTAGTCTCACCCAAATATCGCGACCCAAACACAATCGTCCCATTTGTAGCTAATTGATACATTTGAAATAACGTCGCTGGTGGATGACTCAAATCCGCATCAAGCAACGCCACAACCTCACCGCAAGCCCCATCTACACCCGTCTTATACGCACTCCCAATTCCCATTTTACCCGGACGCACAATCAACACCGTATGAGGAAATTTCTTCTTCAACTCTTCAACAACCGCTGACGTACCATCCGGAGAATTATCATCCACAACCACCACTTCCCCTGTAATATTATTATCCAAAAACACTTTATCTATTGCTTCAATAAATAATTTAATATTCTCTTTTTCATTATACGTAACCGTAACCACGCTTAATGCAATTTTTTTATCCCTTTTCGATTCCATGTTCTGTTCCAACTTCATTTTTTTCTTCATATTCTAACCACAAAACGAGTTTTATTTAAATATTTCGTGTGCGATAATGATAGATCTTAATCCCTTTAAAATCTGTTGATACATCAGAAGTATAACGCGTATCTAACAAATTTTTATAAAAATCTTTTGTGCTCGTATTTTTATAGAGAATTAGCCAGAATTCCTCTCTCCCCTCAACAGATTGCCATACCTCTGTATCGTTCATTTTATCTAACGTTCTCCACTCTTCAGA
>Ga0209541_10007325_pt1 | contig 18594 bp, 17 predicted proteins | sample RifCSPlowO2_01_FD_184027 | JGI IMG/M metagenome (GOLD analysis project Ga0209541, IMG submission 184027) | Groundwater microbial communities from Rifle, Colorado - Rifle CSP2_plank lowO2_0.1 (SPAdes) (version 2) | ecosystem: Environmental > Aquatic > Deep subsurface > Groundwater | place... | reverse complement strand
TGCTAAAAGCATCATGATTCCCATAAGCAGAACAAGAATGGTTCTTGTCAGACTCTTTTCCATAGTATGCACCTCTCTTTTAACTTCTCGTTTATCTCTCTTTTGAATTTGACTGATAGGATAACTCTTTTGGATGCTACGTGTTATGGTATTTATAAAGTTTGTTTTGTTTTGGATAGTAACTATATCTCCTTCACACACTGAACCAACTTATTCATCACTTCTTTTGCATCACCGTACACCATGCTCGTGTTCGGATAGGTAAAGAGTTCGTTCTGAATACCTGCAAACCCCACTCCTCCAGGGCTTCGTTTGATGACAAGAACCGTTTTCGCTTCATGCACTTTGAGAATCGGCATGCCATAAATCGGACTTCCTTTGTTATGCGTTGCTGCAGGATTCACAATATCATTTGCACCGACAACAAGAGCAACATCCGTATGTTTAAATTCGTGATTAATCGCATCCATTTCTTTTAATTGTTCATACGGAACATCGGCTTCTGCAAGCAAGACATTCATGTGACCCGGCATCCGTCCTGCAACCGGATGGATTGCAAAATGAACTTTCACTCCTTTTGCTTCAAGCATATCCATAAGATCATGCACGGCATGCTGTGCCTGTGCTACGGCCATACCATAACCCGGAACAATAATAACAGAACGTGCATACGCAAGGAGAGGTGCAGCTTCTTCCACATCCATGGATTTCATGGTTTTTTGAACAGCATGAACGCCTTCAGATCCTCCCGATCCTTCAGCTTTTGCAGCACTTCCAAATCCACCGAACAAAACATTTGCAAAAGAACGATTCATGGCTTTGCACATCAAGAGTGCGAGGATAAAACCGGATGAACCATCCAGTGCACCGGCTACAATAAGGAGTTTATTGTTCAAAACAAATCCAAGACCTGCTGCAGAAAGGCCGGCAAAGGAATTTAAGATTGCAATAACCGTCGGCATGTCTGCAGCACCGATAGACAAAACAAGAAGCTTGCCAAAAATCAAGGAAAGGAGTACCATCAGGACAAACAACCAGATCGTGGAAGGATTGAGAACAAGGAATATTCCTGCGACAAGAGCACCGCCCAAAACAAGGATGCTGATGACACGTCGATAAGGATAGATCATCGGTCTTCCTGAAATGAGTTCTTGCAGTTTCAAAAATGCAATGATGCTTCCGGTAAAGGTCAGATATCCCAAGATCACTTCGAGCCCAAGAATGGCCATCGTAAACGCGTCAATGTTGGGTGTGTTGTGGAAAAATTCTGCAGTTCCCACCAGTGCAGCAGCAAGAGCGCCAAATGCATGGGAGATAGCAGTCCGCTGAGGAACAGCTGTCATGGGCATCTTTAACGCCATGAGCGCTCCAGCAATTCCTCCGATGATAAGGGCAAGAACAACCAGTGAGTACTGTTGTAAACCGACAGCAAAAACCGTTGCGATAACGGCAACGAGCATACCCACTGCTCCGGCAAGATTTCCTCTTCGCGAAGTTTTTACTTCACTCATCCAGCGCAATGAAAGGATAAACAATACCGCTGAAAGAACATACAAGAGTTCGGGTAATACTGATGCAAGGGATGCAATGAAAGTCATTTTTTATCATCCCTCTTCGAATCATTTTTCTTGTTATCATCCCTCTTGAACATTCTTAAAATCCGTTCGGTAATCATAAAACCGCCGATGGCATTGGTTGAAGCACAGGCTATGGCGAGAACAGCCAAGACAACAATGAACGTTCTGTCTGCATACGATAAAACAATGAGTGCAGCAACCATGGCAACTGAAGAAATCGCATTCGTCAAGGACATGAGAGGAGTGTGCAAGAGTTTTGAAACATGACGAATCAGTTCTAAACCTAACAGTGATGCAAGTAAAAAAATTAAGAGATTGGTGATGAGATCTGAAGCAAGCATTTCCATTATGGCTCACCTCGGACTAATTTCCCGTTGTGGGTTACTAACGAACCTGCAGTAATCTCATCTGTGAGATCGACCTTGAGTACTCCTGCATGCACCAGATGCAGCAAGAAAGCCAGCACATTGCACGCATAGACTTGGGTTGCATGCACAGGAACCGTTGCAGGAATATTGTTGACTCCGATGATTTTGACTCCATGCACGACAACAGTTTTTCCAGGAGCAGTAAGAGCACAGTTGCCTCCTTGCGCTGCAGCCATGTCCACAATAACAGATCCTGAACGCATCGATTGCACCATAGCTTCTGTCACAAGAGTTGGGGCTTTTTTTCCAGGAACTAAAGCAGTACAGATCACCACATCGGCTTGCGCAACTCTTTTGCTGACTTCTTCAGCCTGCCGCTTGAGAAATTCAGGCGATGCACCTTTTGCATAACCTCCTTGAGCTTCTGCATCCTTATCAAAGGGAACTTCAATGAATTTTGCACCTAAACTTTCAACCTGCTCTTTGACAGAAGGTCGCACATCAGATGCTTCGACAACTGCACCCAAACGTTTTGCTGTTGCAATCGCTTGAAGCCCTGCAACACCTGCACCCAGCACCACAACTTTTGCTGGGTGCAACGTTCCGGCAGCAGTCATCATCAAAGGAAATATTTTTCCTAACTCCTGCGCTGCCAGTATCACGGCTTTGTAGCCAGCAATGTTTGCCTGTGAGGTCAGTGCATCCATGCTCTGGGCTTTTGAAATACGCGGGATACCATGCATCGAAAAGAAGGTTATTTTTTTCTCAAGTAAGGTTGATAGGAGATCAGATGAGTATGCATGGACATCTCCCAAAGAGATCCACGACGCACCTGCTTTCACAGAGGAGAGTTGGCTTAGAGTTGGCGGGTTGACAGCAAGAATGATATCTACAGAAGCATACAGCGCGTGGGTGTCTTTGCTGATCACAGCACCTGCCTGTATATAGGCTTGATCAGAAATCGAAGCACATTCACCTGCACCGGATTCAATATACACTGCAAGACCGTGCTGGACCAGATTTTTAATGGTTTCGGGCGTACCTGCTACTCGTGTTTCTCCATCAACCACTTCGCAAGGTATAAAAACAGCAAGTTTTGTTGTTTTTGTCGCTGTTTTTTTTGTTTTTTTCGCTGATTTTATGGCTGACTTTGTTTCTTTTCCTATTCCCTTCGCCATGAACCCCGCGGGATGCGATCTCATTAAAATAGGTTTCTATACTAGGGTGATACTATAAATGAGAAGGGAACTCAAACATCGCCTCGAACGCCATCATCTTTATTAACTGATATTTTCCTGCACCAAACATGGGTCTTGTTCCACACAGCTGGTCGTATCGAGGCGGGAGAGGCGACCATGTAGGATTTTTACCGGATGCTGAAGGAAGAAGCGAACGGAGCTTTCATTATTTTAGAAGAGTCAACTGGCGTGCTGGTGTGCAAACAGGGGAAGTAGAAGAACGAAAAGATCTACTCCGCTCAAGTTTGTTGACACTGCTCGAACCGCAAAACTTTGGCGATGAACGGTTTCATCATCTCCTTTATATCATGGGAGGCCGTGGTTTTGTAGAAGGACTTACTGAAGAACCTGTACGCATTTCTCGAATGCGAAAAACCGTTGTTCTCGCTCCAGCAGGTAAACCCTTTCAGGCATATCCTGATCCGACCTTACCTACACCATATCTTTCATTTTGGCATGTAGCGGTTGCTCCGCTCAATAGTCATGAGTATCCGGTTGTTGAACCGATTGACCGTGTTAATGTAAAACTTAGAGAACCTGCACCCGAGGATGGGTGGGGCGGATTCTTGAACTATTTTCCTGACTCCCCCTTTGATGATTTGGGATTTCGGGTACGTACGTTGCTCGGAAGATTTCCTCCAGAAGGAACAACCGTTGATACCACGCATAAGCTCATCTATGTTGAACAAGGGGGAGGTATGCTCCATTATCCCATGTCTTCTGGCCCCGTTACAGGAAACCATATTGTGGCGTTACACTCCAAGACCGTTGTCTTATTACCGGCAGGAACACTGTATGATATTACTCCCGACTCTGCAACAGGGAAAGATCTTGAATTGGCTGTGTTGAGTTTTAAGACGATGGATATTTGTGCGAGATGAAGGAGAGGGCGCCGGGGCTGGGATTTTCACACCCGATGCATAATGGAGTTGCACCGAGACTTTGAACCCAGATAGCCCTATGGGGCAGCTCGAGTTTCGGTCGAGTGCAATACCAGGTTATGCGACCCCGGCATTTTCATACATAAATTTTATATAGTTGCTCCTTCTCTTGCATCTTGTTTCGGTCGAGTATCATACTAGATTATGTGACTCTTTGTTTTCTTTTTTTACGTTTCTAGAACTTTACTTTTAATAAGTCTTTACAGAAAAAAATCGGAGCATTTCCGATACAACCGGAAGATTTTCGGTGAAGTCAGAGGTTTTTCCGGATTTGACCCTGCTTTTTCGGAAAATTTACGGTTCAACCGGAAGAATTCCGTTGGTTGTGGGATAGCAAAATAAGAGTGTTAAACGATGTCTAAGGCTGATCGAAAATTATTTTAAATTTCTTTCAGCAAAAAAAGCTGCGACATCAGCTCGAAGCGCTACCTGGGACTCAGCAGGAACATACGGGTTAATACGTGCGAGGAGTTCATCAGCAAGTCCTGTCTGTGCGTCATCGGTTTTAAGGTGAATACGATTTGCGGATAGTACGGTCTCGTCCCATTCACCGATTGGCTTTCCATCAGGCCCTCTTTTTTGTTGCAAAATTGTAGAATCGACCAAGGGAAAATTGCCAATATAATAACTGATTTTACCAGTTCTTTGATTTTTTTCGTATCGAACAACCAACGGTCGTGCAAGGGCAGGAAGACCTTGTTTGATACCACAGGAAACAAACTCCACGTGTACAGGAGCGTAACTAAGAAGTTTAGAAAGATTCAAGCCGTCAGCATCAGGGAATACTGCAGTTAAATCATCATATCCCAAACTTCCTATAACCAACTCAGGAGCTTCAATTCCAGCATAGACTTGTGCAGGAACACGGAATCCAAGGTAACTATATTCTTGTCGACTTTCGCTTGTTCGACCAAAAGAAGGTGCTCCAGGTGGGATTTCAACAAGATCAGAGAGCGATAACAAGCTTTGATCAAAATGAGGTACAATTTTAAATGCAGAATCTAAACTGCCTGCAGGACGTGCAAGCACCCAAGTGTCGGTGATGACAGATACCGAAGGAACCAAATCAAAAGAAGATAGTACTTCAGGTCGAAACTGAGGGGATCGAAAAAATTCTAATGCTTCACGTGGGGAAGGGAGTTGTGCAGTCGGGTGTTCAACAAGCCAACGAAGTACTTTGGTGTACGATCCTTCGCCCAAGTCAAGCACAGATAAAGAGGTTGTCATGTTTTAGAATCGTTTTTAGAAAAAATAAGAACGTGTTTACTCTTTCTTCTTCTTGGTCTTCTTGATTTCTTTTTCTAAATCAAGCCGGTCAAGAAGTTCCTTGTAGCGATTTCTGATGGTAACTTCGGTCACACCTGCAACATCAGCAACTTCGCGTTGCGTTCGCTTTTCGCCGTGGATCAGTGCAGAAACATACAACGCAGCTGCGGCAATTCCGGTAGGTCCTCTTCCCGAAGTCAACTCAGACCTTTGTGCAGATTCCAAAATCTCAATAGCACGAGACTGGCTCTCAGCGCTGAGTTTTAAGGAGCTTGCAAAGCGTGCAATGTAATCAGCCGGATTTGAAGGCATAATATTAATCCCTAATTCTCTTGTGATGAAGCGGTAGGTTCTTCCCACTTCTTTCTTTTCAATACCCGAAGCTTCGCTGAGTTCGTCCAGTGTCCTGGGAACATCATGGCGTCGGCATGCGGCGTATAAGGATCCTGCAACAACGGATTCCATGCTTCTTCCCCGTACGAGTCCACGCTGAACTGCCTGAGTATAGATACGAGCAGCTTCTTCTTCAACTGATTTAGGAAGTTTAAGATAGGATGAAACTCTCTTCAGTTCAGCAAGAGCAAGTTTTAAGTTGCGCTCGATTGCCGTAGAGATTCGATATTGCCATTTTCGCAGTCTAAAGAATTTGTTTTTGTCTTTTCCTTCAAGTCGATAGAGGTCAGCTTTTTGACCGACTTCTGTTCCGAGACCCTGGTCGTATTGGGTATAAGTCATCGGTGCTCCTGTACGCCGCTTTTTGTCGCCTTCATCAGAATCAAATTCGCGCCATTCTTGGTCAAAATCAACCATCTTGTCTTCAAGAACTAAACCGCAGTCTTTGCAGATGATTTCTCCTTTTGCGCGGTTGTGGAACAGGTTAATACCGCCGCATTCTGTGCATTTCTTAACAAACTGCATCATGAGGATCGTGCTCCTGCCACTCTGTCAAAAATGGTTTGAAAGGGTTTAATGGTTGGGTGAAATTATTTGCGTATACTTCTTGTAGTTGTCTTAACATAGTGAAGACTACGATATCTTTATAAATGAAAAGCATAATTAGTATATAAATGTTTCGTTTTTAAGGGAAAGTTTTTTAAAGCTTGTGAAACTGGAGGGTGTAGGAAAGGGATGTTTATGTAGTATTTTACCTTTTTTAAGTTTATTCTGCTTGCAAATCATTTTTTTAGATTAAATACCTTATTTTTTTATATTTTACGAGTTAAAATAAGGTATTTTTATATTTTTATAGTGAATAGGTGAAGTGATAACAAAAAAGAAGATATTCTAATCTTTCACACGTTCTATAAAGAAAAAATATAAAGACTAAAAAGAAAACAAGCACGAAACGACTTAAGAGAGAAGATGAAACGACGTAAAACAGGTGATTGATCCATGCAACGAAGTACACATTCTGAAAAAACTGCCCAAAAAGCAACTATTGTTGAAGTCTATGATTTTGCGAAGTCGATTCAAAACACCCGGGAATTCGACGGGAAATTGAGATTGGATGCAACCGGCGCAGTGATGGAATTCAAAAGCGACCAAACGAGCACCGGGCAAGACCGATTAAAAATTGGAGCACGCGTGAGCGGAACGATTCCGGTGCGCAAAAAGCATATGATGAATGTGCGACTGATGCATTAACTGTTTGTATGTTGGAGTCAAAAAAATAAATAAAATGTACGCCGCGACTCGGATTACCACATAAGAACCTAGGTTCTTATCATCTCCTATCAAGGATTTTCTCGCTAACGCTCGAAAATCAAACTACGAAAAACTAAGAAAACTACGCCGCGACTCGGATTTGAACCGAGATATCCTTGCGGAAACCGGTTTTCAAGACCGGCGCAATACCGGATTATGCGATCGCGGCAAAGTTAGGTTCATTGATGGGTGTATTCGAGAAGAGGTTTCTTTTTAAAGATTGCCCCTTGCCACAGGCAAATACTCACTCCCGCGCCATAACCGATTTTTCCGGCCTTAAACCTTCAAAGGTGAGGCCGTGGATGTAAAATCTTCTGTCGTCGATGTAGCGCTCCGCAAGACGATGCAGAGCAAGGGATGCAGCAAACATAAATGATTTATCCTGGTAGAGGGGATATGTTGCTGAGCGTGTACCGCGGACGCGCTTATCAAAGAAACGACTTAAAAGACCGTCGTAAGAAAGCATCGGACGACGATCTGCAGTATTCTCTCGGGGGGTAACTTCTTCAGTTATTCTATCAAGACCGCCGACTGCTCCATATTCTTTCAGTTCTCTATAGAGGCGTCGTGCATCATAAAGGGTGAGTGATCCTCCAGGACGGCAATGATTAGAGAAAACTCCTTCGACCATATGTACTGCTTCTGCACGCGTCAGTTCAAGAAGTTCGCCCATAGCTCGCGAGATAAGGGTAGGAACTCGCTTCTCCTCATAAAACATCCGCGTATGGGTCACCAGAATCAGGTTCTTATAGAGTTGATACAAACGGTCTGGTGCAGGAAGCCGTGTTTTTATTCTTGCACGCGCTTCAGAAACGGTTTCGTGATGGTGGATCTCACTATTCGCGAGTGTGATAAGATACATCTGTTTGTCAAGTTCTTGAACACCCGGAAATTTTGTCTGGTTCTCGGAAATAGCAAGGAATGAAATAAGATCAAGATGAGCGTCGTCAGCGAGAAGCTCCTGTGCTGAAGCCCGCAACTGCACATGGTGGTCACGAACCGCACGTTGCGCAGCAACTTCTATTTTTCCCAACGAACCATCATAACTCCAGGTAAGATTTCCTGAAGGTTCAAAAAAAGGTACAAGATCAACACGCTGATTTCCCGGATCATATTTAAAATAGCGCAGAGTTTGCGGTTTTCCCCCGACGACCATCTCTGTTTGCCTTTTGCTTGGTCTGAGATCGCTTGAATTTGCCAAGCGGTCGCAGTATTTTGTTCTGAGACTGCGATACCGTGGTTGAGGTGCAAAGAGTTTTCCTGTCGCTTGATAATACAGTTCGGAACCAACACGGGTAAGGGCGTACACCGAAGCAATAACATCACTCGCCATTTTCCGCAATGGCTTTTTCGGAACAGGAAGTTGCCGAAGCCCCTTGAAGAATTCTGTTCCAAAACGAAGAGTTTCTTCTTGGATCAGTTTCCGCTCTCGCGCAACGACTCGATCGTTTAATGCTTTGATGTAGTGTTGCGCTAATTGAAGATAATGGACAAAATGAGGATAAGTGAGAAGATCACAAGAAAGTTGCTCCCGATAACCCCCTTCTTGTTCTTTCAATTCATGATCAAAGGAATCACGAGAAAAAAGAAACTTCTGAATCCGTGCACGCAGAGATTTACCGTGTTTTTCATCGTCAGGCAAAGATCGTTTATATCTTGCCCGATATTGATCAAAATCGCCAAGATAGGTTGGGAGATGACCTACGCCACCAATCTGTGCAACTTGATTGAAGATAGTAAAAAGTTTACGATCTTCAGGACTAAAACCGTCAAGCACCCTGTCTTGCAAGCTTGATTTTTCTTGACGGAGCCTTCCTGCAACCACTTCTTCGACAGAATCATGGAAAAGGATGCTCAAAAGATCCGTAAGAAAGATGTACGGTTTTTCTTTATGGCCGTCCAAATGCACCCGCCACTGAGCTGCTTTGTAGACATGATTAAAGTAGAAATGATCGCCGATCTTTCTCCGATTGTCGCCATACCAATGCACTGCAAAAAGGAGGCCGTATTTCAGAACATGCTGCTGTCGTTCGTCTAAAACAAACGATCCTTTCCCTACAGAGAGGATGCCATCGGCAAGTGCACCAAGATCCTGATCAAACGCTTCTAACGGTTGGTTCCATCCGTTGCTCACGTCAGCACTAAGGATGCGTTGCACACGTTCGTCTAAGTCTTCATCAGAAAGAGTGTTCGGAACGGCCATGTGGGGGGAAGAATAAAGACGGGCTTATAAACCTTCAGGCATGCCCTTTTAATCCGTTCTTCCCTCCCTTCTTTTGATACGCCCGCACTGAGAAGCATTAAATTTATATATAATCTGTAGTATACTAACTATAGGTGGTATATAATGACGCAAGTAACAACCATACAACTGGAAAAGCCGGTCTTAGAAAAGCTCAAGAAAGTAAAAGAATATCCACGACAACCCTACAACGAACTGATAGCGAAAATGATTGAGACATTCAAACGTGTAAAAACAAGCAATCAGTACGATGAATTTCTCCATAAAATTCAGCAACCGAAAATGAAAGAATTATGGGATAATAAGTATGATGAGGAATGGGAGCATGCTTAAATCAGGCGATGTGGTGTTAGCACAGATGCAATTCACCGATACGTTTGAAGTTAAGAAAAGACCGGCTGTCGTTCTCTTTGAAGAGTTAGGCAATGTGGTGATAGCGGGTATCACGAGCAATATTAACATGCAAGGTATTCCGTTGACCAAAAAAGAAGGAGCAGTGCGAGAGAGTGTCATCAAATTGAATTATATTTTTACGGTCTCGAAACCAATGATAACGAGCGTCCTTTTTCATTTGAACCACGATAAAAAGGAAATACTGCTCAGAGCATTACACGAGCGTCTTGATGGACTTAATGCCCGAGGATAAGGTATACTTCCTTCAGAAGATTCTTAACTCCGTTAATTATACTCATTCTATTTAAACCCCACCGATAGGCTTTTATTACTACTACCATGATCTCAGATCATGATATCCTCAGAAGAAATCGCATTCAGGTTAGCATTACGTGCTACAACAAGATTGGGAATGCCATACACTCCAAGAAAAGTTTGGAATGTAAGAAAAACAGAATACCAAACACCCCAATACAAACTGATCAAAGGAGTTCCGGTGGTGCGTGTAGATCCCAACAATGAAGCAGTATACTGCTGGGCAGCACTGTGGAGATACACTCAACAACCAGCGAGATTAATATGTATTGATGCCTACGATGATATGATAACGAAAGATGAGCGGCTTCGTCCCTCTCTTCCTGAAGGAAAAGATATTCGCACCGCAACCTTGGAAGAAATTTTTCGCTATGCCCATCACTTGGGTTTTGCAAGTTTTCTTGAGCCAGCTGTACAACGAGGTTTGATCCATCCGATGGTAAACGTATTTAATCCACACAATGAACAGTTTGGAAGATATCGATATGAAACAGAACCGTACCGCCATTTTCGTGTTCTCTCCCCATCAGAAGCAAAAGACGCAAATAGGGGATTAGAAAATCTGCCTCTGGTGGTAGATATTGATCTTGTTAGTTTTAGTTCTCTTCGCGACCTCTCCCATGCACATGGACTTATCGATAAAAGGATCGCAAGCGCAGAAATGCTTCTTAGGGCATGCAGAGAAAAACCGGTGTGCATCACCCTTGCACAATCACGAACTCCCATCCCATATGTTCCTGCCAACACATTGGGATATGTGAGGGATAAAACGCTTGAGATGGTGGAGCGTGTGCTATGATGAACACCATGAACAACGCCATGAACTGCACCTTTTGCCAATACGAATGGAACTCACGGGTAGACAACCCAAAAGCCTGCCCGAGATGCAAATATAGATTGGATACACCTTGGAAGAAAAAGCATGCAGCACCTCAAGACATCAAAGAGGTGAATCTATGAACAATCCCCTTACCTTCAAATCGAATGATCCGAACGTATGGTATGTAGAAGTCTGTGAATTAGGAGAAGGTGAAGAATCTTTCGTCTATCTCGCTCGAAAAGTAAGTTCTCGTTCTGAAGACGATGTGCTTGTTGCAGTCAAGCAGTCAAAAAAAGAAGAAAACCGCACCAAAGCAACAGGAAGGAATCTGATCGAACGTTTTCAATTTCAAGCAGAACATGCCGCACAGCTCCATCATCCGAATATTGTTGAAGTGATAGAATTTGTTGACCCGCAAGAAACTGCAGAACAGCAGCGCAGAGCGCGGCCCCATCTGGTCATGGAATATGTAGAAGGAGTTACGCTCAGACAAAAAATGAAACCGCGGCGCGCAAACGGAGGTCTTGTCGGAACTGCACTTCCTCTCGAAGATATACTAAGCATCAGCGAACAGACACTCAGCGGACTCAGTCATACGCATGCACAAAATCCGGCAATCATCCACCGCGATATCCGTCCCGAACAGCTTATGATCACTCCTGATGGAAGAGTAAAAATCCTTGATTTTGGACTCGCAAAAGAGCTCTGGTCGCTAGATGCTGAATTTGTAAGAACCATGATCACGACAGGCGGTGGAACCTGGGATTACATGGCACCGGAACAGATCGGACTTATCTCTAAAATAGTGGGAGAAGATGTCGTTCCGATCAATTATGTGCCAGGAACTGATGTCTATACGTTCGGTGTGACTCTTTATGAAATGGCACGCGGAGTTGTTCTTCCCAGAAAAAAAGAACATGGAAGCATGGAACACTATGTTCCTCACGATGCTGATTTAACATTTCTTGGCGGAAAGATTGATTTACGACCGCTTATTGTCAAAGCAACACAGTATGACATCGACAAACGCTATCCTTCTGCAAAAGCATTCTTAGAAGCACTACAACAACTCCGAGAGAAATATGATGCAATCGTGAAAGGACGCGGAGCACGTGTAAGCGTACCTACAGAGCTTGAACCCATCGACGCAGAATTTGAAGAAGTGAATCCAACGGGTATTGACGCTGTTGCAGAAACTGCGATCGCCAAACCAACCGGCGCGCTGATGCCGAAGGAGATTGAAAATATTGAGGCACTCCTACCGGTTCCACCGAAGCCGTGGTATATCCGATGGGCACCGTTGATTGGACCGGTGGTAGGAGCAGTTGCAGCTGACGCACTAATTGACTCGACGGGCATATATGTGGGGAAAGGTGCAGGCTATTCAGTTATTGAAAGTTTGAAACATTTGTATTCGGATGAATCAGCACTCATCGCCAAGACGATAGAGATAGTAATTTCCGCGGCAGGTGGGTTGATAGGTGGACTTGCCGCAAGAATGATATACAAATCAACTTCACCACCCACCCGCGCCCTCGCCGCGCCGGATGAATCGTATAAAGAAAAAGGATTAGCACAGAGGGTGGGTGAGTACCTCGCTCAAAGTAAGTTGCGAATTGCTGCTACTCTCGGTGCCGGCACAGGTGGTGCTATAGCTTTAGAGAGCCTGGTAAAATTATCGGGGGGCAACATCAACATAGGTACTCTTTTTGCAATAGCGGGTGTAGTCTTAGGAATGTACGAAACTCATAAGTTTATTGAACATGCCAATAAAAAGAGAGAGTTCAGAGAAGACCACAACACCCTCCTCAAAAGATGCAAAGCTGATGACATTTTTGGCTATGGTGATGTGAGCATAAGGACTGTTCTTGAGGAAGTAGAATCAAGGTACGGTTTCAAAGCGCGGCAAACAGTAGCTCACAACTACGCAACCAAAATGCTGGAAGAAGGAAAATATGATGAAGTTGAAAAGACTGGTGCAGATCTTGTTAACCGGCTCATAGCAGCCTCAAACAAAGGGAGATTCCGTGCATGGCGTGAAAGACGACAAGGACGAGTACTTTTAGAAGATATCGGGTTGGGACTGATCAGTAAAGGAAAGGTAAGACAGTATGCAAATCTCCGAACAGGTAGCGAATACTTCCTGGGAAAAGAACGGGTTGCACAACTTGACGCACTCGCCCGCGACCGATTGAGATCAGTGCATCATGACCTCTACGGCAGAAAAGAAGATGATGCGGATGTTAAACAATACGCTGCATTATGCAGGGCCTTTTATATGGAACCGAACCTTGAAAAATTAACGCGAGCGTTAGTTCCGATGCCGATGGAGGAGGCGCGAGGAACTGTAGCAGATAATGTAGATATGCTGCGAAATGGGGAATATCATGCCGTGATGGAAGTTATTGAAGAGAAAGTGAGACAGTTTGCACAAGTAACATGGGAAACAGTACACGTCCCCGAGCAGCCTGGTGATTACAAAGGAATACAGGACTATGTACCTGCGCACACTGTTTATACCCCGCAGACTCAAGAAATATCCCAACAAGAAAAAGCTTATGTTCAAGACTTGCTGTATGGTCTCCTCAACAAAGGTGCATGGAAAGAACTTGCAGAACTGCGTAAAATGAACAGAGATGAGGCAGCGGGAAATCTTGCAGATATATTTGATCAAAAACAGATGGACAAATTCGACGCCACCGTCCTCCAGCGATTAGAAGAAGTAAAACCCTACCTCAAAGATGCGACACCCGTTGAAAGAGAAGCGTATCGAACAGCGTGCGTAGCATTTAGATATCAAGAAGGAGCTAATGAAGTTGAAATACTAAATCCCCTGGCAATAAGAGGAAGACAAGTACCAAAATTTTTATAACGAAAAGAGTGAAACATGTTCAATTCTCGAATAAATCCGGAAACCGACAAAAATCTCTGATTTCTGTGTGCCAAAAATTCAGAGCATAGGAGCTTATTTCTTTACCATTACATTTATGAGAAAAACACAAAATTTAAATAGTTTGTAAGGGTAAGGTGGCATATGAGAATCGTTCGGCGCATCAAGGGAAATAAAGCATATTACTATCTCCAACATTCTTTCAGAAAAGAAGGAAAAGTAGTCACCAAGGAACAGTATCTTGGCAAGGATATACCCAAAAATGTTGTTGAAGAAGAAAAGAGATTCCTCGAAGTATGTAAGAAGAACAGCATATTCACCCTCTTTGAGCGCATACAAAAAGCGTATGAAAAAGAGGGGAAAACCTATCCTGCGTCAATGAAAGAGAAAATAAGAGAGCAGCTCATTATAGAATTTACATACAACACCAACGCAATCGAAGGATCAAGTATAAGCAAAGAAGAGACGCAAGAATTAATTGAACACCACATAGCGCCCCATAAGCCGCTCCGTGATGTTAAAGAATCGGAAACCCATGCAACGCTCTTTTTTGAGGTGTATGAAAAACATGAACAGCCACTAAGCATAGCAATATTACTCGAATGGCATCGCTGTCTTTTTTCAGAAACAAAAGAAGACATTGCTGGAAAATTCCGCCAGCATCGTATTCGCGTTGGTTTGTATGTTGCACCTGATTGGCAGGATGTTGAGCAGTTGATGCATGATTTATTTGTTTTTTATCATAACAACAAAAAAAAGATGCACCCTGTTGAATTAGCAGCACGAATGCATTATCAGTTCGAAAAAATACATCCGTTTTCTGATGGAAATGGAAGAGCTGGTAGAATACTTATGAATTACATCCTTCTTCAAAATAAGTATCCTCTTTTGATTATTGAGTATAAAAAAAGAAAATCATATTATCACGCACTGCAGAAACAAGAAAATGATTTTTTGATCTATTTTGCAAGAAGATACGTCAACACGCATAAAAGATATCTCAAAAAACAAAAGGAAAGAAAAGACTTATTCTAAACTATAATCCGGAACCTCTCCACCCGGCAAGTCTCCTTGTCACTGAGGTCGATCCCAGAATTCTCGTGTTCTCACACACCAATCGTTTAAGATGCCGTTATTTCTTGAAGCTTGTTCATTGCAGCTTCGCTGCCAAGAACGATACACAGCAGGATCGTATTCCCGATCTCCTACATCACCATCATAGAATCCATAATTTCCATCCTGGCGTGGAGGATAATTCAAATCAATGCATCTGCGATGCATGACTGGATCTGCATAGTACACACAGTTTCGATACGGATCATTCAGAGGATGATAGCGGAATACGCGGTGGATATCGTCATAAACACCGCCATAGTAATATCCATCATCATAGCGATGATTATCATAGCGCCCATCATCTCGGTAACCATCCCCATACCCAAAATCATCGCGATACCAGACATTGCTGTTCTGCCACCACGTATAAGGCATGTTGACATACGGAAGTCCATAGCGGCCAAAGTAAGACCAGCAATCGCGGTCATACAAGTAAAGATCTTCTAAATCAGAATAATCAGCGTATCCACCATACGGTGCATAGTTGTAGCGGTAGAAGGATCGAAACATACGATCTTCAATGAGACCACGGCATTGGGAAGGTATATCATTCGGGACATCATTCAAATCATCGCGAAGCTGTTGATATTCTCTTCCTAAATTGCGCAGTGCAACAGAATTATATTCAAGCTCTTCACGTAAAGCGTCATCGCCATACGCATCGTACCCTGCGTTTCCGAAACCGTAACTAGAGTCATATCCTTGATCCCAGCGTTCAGAGCGTTGCTCGCGCAAGTCCTGCATTTGAGAAACTTCATCGTTGTGTTCGATAATATATTCACGAGCTGAAATAGGAACTGAAAGTAAGAGAACCGTCAAAAAAACTAAAAATCCTAATCTCAACACACCACTAAACACACCATTTTTGTGCATGATATACCCCCGTACATCTTCTCACAATAAGGAAGAATTAAGTCAGAGATTCTTAATAAACCTTTGCATAGGGCTATAAAAACAAACCGTCTTCACTAAGAGAGGACAGCAGAAACAGAAAATAACAGAAACTACCGTATCACAAACCCATCAAACTGCTCCAGCATCTTTTTTGCGTATACCATCTTTTCTTTGTTTTCCGTATACAGCGTAAAAATCTTTTCGCCTTTCTGCACAGCGTCTCCGCAATGTTTGTACAAATAGATCCCTGCCCCTTTATCCTGCGGACAGCCTGCAACGCGTGCAATTTTCGCAACCGAAGCATTTTGAATGTCGCGGACGCGTCCTGATTTTGGAGCAAGATAATCCCAGGTACACGCACCGAAGTGAATGTCATCAAGTTTTTTGATTTTTGCACCTTGTGCTTTGATAATCTCCCACATTTTTTCATAGGCTTTGCCGGTGTGCACCAAATCCTCTGCAACAACCTGCCCGTGCCCGGGTTTTGCTTTTCCAGTCATCTCAAGCAGTATGCCGGCCATCTGGATAATTTTTCTTCGCAGATCAAGCGGTTGGTTGGGATGATTTTTCAAAATCCACATCACATCGCGTGCTTCCAGCGCAGGACCGATACCGTTGCCAATCGGTTCGCGTCCGTTGGTGACAACAACTTTCACATGTATGTTCAAAAAATGCCCCAGCTCTTCAAATTTCTTTTTGAGATGCTGCGCGTGCTCCATCGTTTCTACTTTGGTTCCAGGGCCGACAGGGATATCAATCAAGACATGCGTTGCACCCACTGATCCTTTTTTTGCCATGATGGAAGCAAGGAGCTGTCCTTCTGCATCAATACTCAACGGATGTTCAACGTTGATAATGGTGTCGTCAGCAGGAGCAAGATCAACCGCACCGCCCCACACCATACAGGCGTGGATTTTTTTCAAAAGAGCGAGGAGTTTTGTCCGGTCAAAGGAAACATTCGCAAGGACTTCCATGCTGTCTGCAGTTCCTGCCGGCGAGGTGATCGAGCGGGATGAAGTCTTGGGAACCATCAGTCCTGCTGCTGCGAGAATAGGAACAACACCGAGAGAGGTGCGGTTGCCGGGAACGCCGCCGATGCAGTGCTTGTCAACCACAATCTTTGCAAGTTTGGGAAGTTTTCTTCCTGTTGCAATCATCGCTTCGGTCAACGCAACAATTTCCTTGTCTGACATGCCAAATGCATAATTTGCAGCGACGTAGTACGTCAATTCGATATCAGAAAGCCGTCCTTCAATAATATCTTGTACGATCACACAGATTTCATGGCAGGTCAGTTGTTTTCCATCGAGTTTTTGTTTGATATAACGAACTGATTCAGGCTTCTCTGCAAGCGCAATGGTAACGACACCCCCTCCACGGACTTGTAGGTCGTACAGCACTTCCTCAAACATCCCAATTTTTCCAGGAGGAACCGCCTTGCTGGATTCTCCGATATCCACAATAGCCATGGTTCTTTTATTTCCGAAGGTGATGAGAATACGATCGTGATGATGTAAATCGTAGAGTTTTGCATCTTGATAATTGAGGGTGACAATACGCGGACCGCCGGTAGCGATGTCCATGTCTTTAACAACAAGCTTCATCCTTCACCCCTTTTGATAATTGAAATTGAATAATAGATTACTCAATGATGATCGCTTATAATTTTCAACAGCTTCAAACTTTGTGATCAAACAATTCTTCTTTATCGCGTTCAAAGACTTTGATAAAGGAAACAAACAAAGCCATGATGACTGGACCGACAAGAATCCCGATAAATCCAAAAAAAGAAAGTCCGCCAAAGATTCCGAGCAAAACCAGTGCAGGATGGAGCTGCGAACGCGTCCCAATCAGTTTTGGCTTGAGGATGTTGTCAATGCCGGAAAGGAAGAATGCACAATAGACGCCGAAGCCGATGCCTTTCACCAGCAGACCGGTATTACCGGTAACGTAGCCTTGTAAAATGACATAAACCGTAATGGGCACCCAGATAATCGCAGGACCAAGAACAGGAATCAATGCAATAAGAGCAACAAGAAGCCCCAAGAGAATGGGGGAGGGAATGCCGAACAATGCGAAACCAATCATGGCAAGAAGGCCTTGGAGTATTGCAACAATCAATGAACCGTACACGGTAGCGTACAACACATTGGTGGTTTGATGAAAGAGATCGTTCTTAAAATGACGTTTGAGGGGAAGCAGGTTGAAGAATTGGTAGATCATCCGCTTTCCATCCCGAAATGCATACACCATGACAAAGAGCATGATGAAGAGATTGAGAACAATTTTTGGAATGGAAACGAGTATTTTAGAGGTTGATTCTAAGAATATGGTTGTTGCTTTGGTGATACTGGTCTGCAGATATTTACGAAGAGACGGATCAGAAAGCGTCTGCGTTACCCTCCCACTCAACAAGCAGGAAAAGTCATCAGGATTCACGCACTCAACATCAGAAACCGCAACTTGGCTGAGCTTTTGACGCGCCATGGAAAATGAGCGTGCAGCTTCGTGAGAAACCGTGCTTACAAGAAAATAAAAGGGGATGGTGATAATCAAGATCAATAAAAGCGAAGTAATCAACGCACAGAGGGTTTGATGGGTAATCGTTTTTCTCAAGGCCTCGTGGAGCGGGAAAAAGATGTAGGCGAGCAGAATTCCTGCGATAATGGCATTGAGAAACGGCTTCACCATAAAGAAGACAAGGACTATAATGACTGCAAAAAAGAACAGAAACGTGTTGCGTGAGTAGATTTCCCGATCAGCCGATGACATAGTGATTTTTTAGGTTGTACTCCTTTAAATAAGTTATGATAAGATGACCCTGGAGGGA
>Ga0209541_10007323_pt1 | contig 18601 bp, 27 predicted proteins | sample RifCSPlowO2_01_FD_184027 | JGI IMG/M metagenome (GOLD analysis project Ga0209541, IMG submission 184027) | Groundwater microbial communities from Rifle, Colorado - Rifle CSP2_plank lowO2_0.1 (SPAdes) (version 2) | ecosystem: Environmental > Aquatic > Deep subsurface > Groundwater | place... | reverse complement strand
GACCACGCTTGCAGATTGTTCAGATGAAAATAACAAAATAGTTTGCATAGACACAGTTTATTACAGGTGCAATAATGTCACAAAAAAGGTTGAAGGGAACATTATCAAATGCAATAATATCACATTTTCCGTTGACCCAATAAAACAGACAAAAAAGGAGTTCAATGTAAACTGGAAGGACCCACGGTATATTGATTGGTTAAAAGTGAAATAGAGATTTAGTTCAGCGCCTTACTTTGTTTTGACCATTTCAATCCACTGATTCTTCGATTTTTTGAAGCCAGTTTTTGAATAGAATCGAATATGTTTTTCAGTAGCATACGTATATATTGACTTTGAACCGCGAGCGAAAGCGCCCTTACAAAAAGTTTCTACGAGTTTTTTCCCAATATTTTTATTCCTTTCCGATTCTTTAACACGCGTTTCTGCCAGCATGCAATCTTCTTTTTTTCCTGGGCAAATATAACCAATTACATAACCAACGATCTTTCCATCTTTTTCTGCCACATAAAAAATCGAGTCTTTGTGCCTTGTGGCTTCATTAAAATTCCCAACTGTCCAGCTTGTGTTTTTTTCATTTTCTAATAAACTATGCACCCCTTTCACGTCGGCCGTGATAGCTTTCCTTATTTCCATGAATTAATACTATTTTACAAAATTAAATACTTCGGCGCTCTGCTAAACCGCCTCTTTAGGTGTGCTCTTACCCAAAATATGAAAATATCAATTCTAGAGTAACACTGGTTCAACTCTGAGAGCCCCCTGGGAGAATCGAACTCCCGACCTTCTGATATCTTTACTGATCATTGAGCTTCACGCTCTCAGCATATCAGTTACAAGTCAGATGCTCTACCAGATTGCTCGTCTTTTCCGCGCGCGCTTTTTGATTTAGGCTTGGAAAAGGGCGCTGAGCTAAGGAGGCTTTATTCTGTATATTGGTCCTATTATTTTAAATACCATCTACATACCTTTTATATGAACAAAATAGTCGCGATTGTTGGAATGGCTGGTTCTGGGAAATCTGTGCTGGCTGATAAACTGGTTGAGGCAGGGTTTACTTTTATTAGATTTGGACAAATAACACTTGATATAGTTAAAGAAAGGGGATTAGAACCTACAGAAGATAATGAGAAGAAAGCAAGGGAAGAGGTGAGAAGAAAGTGTGGGATGGGAGCATATGCCATACTAAATATGCCAAAAATAAAGGAGGCACTCAAAAAGGGCAATGTTGTGGTGGATAACCTTCTGAGCTGGTCAGAATACAAGATTTTGAGACAGGAGTATGGGGATAAACTTGTTGTAGTTGCTGTATACTCTCCCCCAGAATTGAGATATAAAAGGCTTACAGAAAGGAAGCTGCTGCCATCTGATAAAAGTATAAGGAACAGACCCGCAACCTTTGAGGATGCCAAAAAAAGGGATTACAATGAAATTGAAAATATAGAAAAGGGCGGTCCTATTGTAATGGCAGATTTTACTTTGCAAAACATTGGGACAATGAAGGATTTTGAAAAACAGATAGCAAAGCTGATTAATAAGGTGCTTTAGTTCTTCTTATTAACTTTCTTTTCTTTGTGTAAAACGTTTACTTCGAGAACTTTTCCTACAACTAAAACAGCTACAATAAATCCAAAGGCTATTAGACTGACTAAAATTTGACCTATACCCATTAACATACCTAAAGCAGCTACAACCCATATATTGGCGGCTGTTGTAAAACCATGAACTGTTTTTTTATCAAAGAATATGGCACCAGCGCCTAGGAAACCTATACCCGTAACAATGCCTGCTGCTACTCTACTCAAATCAATCTGTGGATCTAAAACTGAAAATTGGATAGAAACAATTGTAAACAAAGCGGCTCCTAAACAAACAAGCGCGTTTGTTCTTAAACCAGCTGAGATTCCATGCAATTCCCTTTCCAAGCCAATTAACGCACCTATTAATGTGGCTATACCAATTCTGAGGACTATGTCCCCAAGCAATAGTTCAACCATAGAATTAATTGTGTTAACCTAAATAAAAAGGGCTATTTGCTTAACTCCTCTTTCACTTTTGTTGCAATCTCCAAACCAGCTTCATGCGCAGCTTCGTAAGTTGTGGCTGCTATGTGAGGCGTTATCAGTAAATTTGAATTTTCCTTTGCGAATTTTATTAGCGAGTCGGTTGGTGAAAGCGGTTCCTGCACAAAGACATCCTGAGCTGCCCCTAAAATCAGTTTTTCTTTCAAGGCATTTATCAAGGCCTCTGAATTAACAATCTGTCCGCGCGCAGCGTTTACTATGATAGCGCTTTCCTTCATCAGTTTAAACTGTTGTTCCCCAATAAGGTTTTCAGTCTCCTTTGTCAGCATTGCGTGTATTGTGATGACATCAGATTCTTTTAGCAAATCTTCCAGTGAAACGAGCCTTATGTCTGCAGATTTTACATATGGGTCAAAAGCAATTATATTCATACCGAGTGCTTTTGCATAACTTGCAACTTGCCTGCCAATCTTGCCGTAACCAATCACACCTAAGGTTTTCCCGTGTAAAGTGTGGCCGAAAAATTTGTGCCTTTCCCATATACCGTTACTTAAGTTTTCAAATGCCCATGGGATCCTTTTTGACAGAGCCAAAATAAGGGAGAATGTGTATTCAGCAGTTGATGTTGTGTGCGTGCCGGACAAATTTATAATTTGCACACCTTTTTGTTTTGCATATTCAAGATCAATATGATTTAAACCGGTGGTTGCCGAGCCAATTATTTTTAGTTTTTTTGCAGCATCTAAAACAGCTTTATCAACTTGCGTTTCTATCCTGCAAACCAAGATGTCAACATTCTCTATCTCTTTTACAAGCTCTTCTTTTGCCAGCCTTCTAGCTGTTACGGTACCAACAGATTTGAGTACATCAATAGTTTCTCTGTCAAAGTATTCAGGCTCTGTGACTAGTATGGAGACCATAATCAAAGTATTTAAAACTTCTAGATTAATTAGCTTTATGTTGGTTCAAGGCAGACAATACAGGACAGTTTGGATGGAAGGTTCGACTGTAAAAATGATTGACCAGACTCTTTTGCCTCACCAATTCAAAATCATAGATTTACCAAAACACACAGACACCGCTGATGCTATAAAAACAATGAAAGTAAGGGGGGCCGGCGCAATTGGAGGAACGGCTGGTTATGGAATGGCACAAGTTGTTTTAGAGGCTCCAGATTCTGGTTTTGGGGATTATATCAATAAAGGTGCCGAGACTATTAGGGTTACAAGGCCAACAGCAAGGAACCTTTTCTATGCAGTCGAGTGTGTTTTGGGTGTTATTAATGGGCTGTCACCTGTTGATGCCAGAAAAAAAGCGGTGGAGGAGGCTAACAGGATTGCAGATGAAGATTCTGATAACTGCAGGAAAATTGGCCAATATGGGGCTGAATTAATTAAGAATGGTTCAAGAATTTCTACACATTGCAATGCAGGATGGCTAGCTTTTGTCGATTATGGTTCTGCGCTGTCTCCAGTTTATGTTGCTCAACAGCAAGGGAAGGATGTTTTTGTTTATGCAGATGAGACAAGGCCAAGGGGCCAAGGAGCTTCGCTTACTGCTTGGGAATTGCATAACCAAGGCGTAAAGCACGCTGTGATAGCAGATAATGCAACTGGTTTTATGATGCAGAGAAAGGAGATTGATTTGGTGATTGTTGGCGCAGACAGAATTGCAGCAAATGGTGATGTGGCCAACAAGATCGGCACTTATGAGAAGGCGGTTGTTGCAAAGGAAAATGGAATTCCTTTTTATGTGGCAGCGCCAACCACAACTATCGATTTGAAGTGCCTGTCAGGAGACCAAATTCCAATTGAAGAAAGATCAGAAGATGAGGTTTTGTTTGTCTGGGGAAAACAAGATGACGGAAAACTTGGGCGAGTTAGGATAGCTCCTGAAGGAGTGCATGCAAGGAATCCTGCTTTTGATGTCACGCCTGCAAAATATGTTACAGGAATAATTACAGAAAAAGGTATTGTAAAACCAAACAAAGAGGAGATCGCTAAACTATTTTCTAAAAGTTAAACTCCCATCATCGCGCGCAAATCTTCTGATGGTTGCCATGGAGGCTCGAAAACAACCTCAACCTCTACTGCTTTTGCTCCGGATGCGAGGACTTTGGCCTTTACGTCCTCAATAAGCATCGGCCCGTATGGGCACATTGGTGTTGTGAAAGTCATCTTTATGTAAACCTCGTCATTATCCACCTTTACCTCATAAATTAATTCTAATGTGACAATGTCCATCTGTATCTCTGGGTCATTGCATTTTTTCAGGGTTTCCATGATCGATTCTTTTGTTAACATAGTAAAATCACACATCAGCTTGCATGTCCCACTTCAGCAGAGGCGTAGATAATTGGAATGTTGTTTGAAGCCATCTCACAGGCCACCCATTCATCAAAAGATTTGTCACTGTAATATCTGTTGTGATATGTGTATATTAATTGAACGTTATTTGTTGCTTTGTTCTTCTCTATTGTAATTAATTCAAGACAATCTGTACAGTAAAGGTTTGAAACTTCACTTTTAGAAGCTCCAGCTTTACTCACGTCCAAATTGTCCTGCATAAACACAATAATTGCTTGTGAGTTTTCGTTGATAGTTTTATCACAGCTGGCTTTGATGGAAGGATTTAGATCAGATTGGCCACTATATTTTTGAATTTTTAATTCCGGTGATGTTTGGTACATAAATGTAAAAGTAAAGAGACCTAACAGTACAATAAAACAGAGGCCTATTATCATAGTTAGTTGAGTTTTCGCTCTCATGCTATAGTCTTTGATATTGTACTTAAAAGTATCTGATTTCAGACCATTGGATAAATCCAGGCAAGTCCAATAACGTCTTGATATGTTTACCGACTATGACTGTTTTTACTCCGGCATTCTTTCCTGTTTCCTCATCAACTTTTGTATCGCCTATATATATCGCTTTTGTTTTGTCGACCTTGAAGACTTCCAGGATTTTCAACAATCCATCTGGATAAGGCTTTGGCTTTATTTCTATACCCATCACAACATCAAAATATTTTTCGAGTTTGAAATATCCAATAGTCGAGTCCACAACAATTTTACGGTTGTTTGACAGGACAGCAAGCTTCATTCCATTTTCTTTGAGTGAATTCAGGATAACTTTTGCTTCTGGAAAGATCAGTATTTTGTCAAGATGTTTTAAAAATTCTTTATCGTGTTCTTCCTCCATTTGAAGTATTTTATCTTTAGGGGTACCAAGTGATGCGAGTAGTAGTGGCGTTGCAATGCCAAAAAACTTGGTTTTATACTCCTCTTTACTGATCTCCGTGTTTAGCAGTTTCTCGATAATTGGTTTCTCTGTTGCATACCAAGCCTCAAAAGAGTCTATCAAAACCCCATCCATGTCGAAAACAACTGCTTCTATGGGCATACTCAAGATTGATTCAGAGTTTTAAATATGCTATGACTAATGTATTAATCCAATGCCGGTGTAGCTCAGCACTTCTTTCTTCTGAGCGTAAGTTCAAGAAAGACCTGCACTAGAAAGAAGTGAGCAATGGTTAGAGCGCCAGACTCATATGTCGATATGAGTGTCTAGAACAATGGTATGTTGAAACATGTACATAAAATTAGGTTAGCATGTTTCCAGCCAATTCTGTTCGATGAGAGATATCTGGAGGCCGGGAGTTCGATAGTCAGCCCTTTTCTTTCAAAAAGAAAAGTGTTGAGATCCCAAAAGAAATGTTTACTGTGGATCTATTGGTCAAAGATCAAAACCCAAAACTGAAGACCCAAGACAGGAAATCTCCCCACCGGCATTATTCTAACTTCTTCAACAACTCTATAAACTCTTTCACGTTGTGCACAATGTGGTTGGCTTCTGCGCCTTTGCTCGTGTTTTTTAAATCCAACAACACAGTTTTCATGCCCATTTCCCTTGGCACAACTATGTCATTTTTTACATTGTCACCGCAGATATATGCCTCCTGAGGTTTGATTTGCAACTTCCTTAGAGGTAAATTAAACATTGTCTGGTCTGGTTTTGCCATTCCAACTTCGCAAGAGGCAACAATTAGGTCAAAATAATCTTGTATATTGTATCTATATTTGACATATTTCAAAGAAAAATTGTCGGTGTTGGTTACGAGGACGACCTTGAACTTTTTTCTCAATTCAAGCAAAGTTTCACCAAGTTCTGGCGGAAAGAATACAGAATTGATGTTTTTCTTCCAAATTTCTGTGAGGTCAAAAAGCAGTTTGGGGTCTTCTGGTATATTGTATATTTTTAGAAGGGGAACAAACATCTCTTCCATTGTTGTGTACTCCCTCATCATCATTGAACGTTCCAGGTTCTGCGCAAATTCATACATGTCCTTTTCCTTGAGCCCAATGCGTTCATAGACTTGTATAACTGGATGCGCGCCACAGACAAAGATGACCGTATCCCACAAATCGAACAATATAGCTTTAGTCATAAAATATAATTGTAAAATAAGTGCAGGTGTTATTTTGCAGGTGCTGGTGCAGCTGGAGTAGCGGCTTTTTTGCCAGAAATCCTTTGTTCCATCAAATCCGTGAGACTTTTTGGTATCTCCTCTTTCTTGTTATAGATGTACGCTGTGACCAATGCGTGTCCGCTGCCGCTTACTGGTTTTATTCTCAACGGTATTACAAGGTCTTCCTCGGTTTTAAGGGTTTTTGCCAGCTCGGATTTGAGCTCTTTTCTGCTTGGCGTCGCTTTTTGGAGGCTGTCAACAGATAGCTCCACCTCTTTCCTTTTCAGCAAATGATTTTCAACTTGGCTCAATATTTTAAAGCTCATATACATCCTTTTCTAGTGCAGGTCTTTTGCCGAAGCAAAAGAAGTGCTATTTTACAAATAAACAATATTTTCCTGGTGCTGTCACACCAAGTGCCTTTGCGATTTCTGAATCTGCCGGATCATTGATGAATGCTATTCCTTTCCAGCTGGTTGAAAAACTTGATTGATTACACACGGGACATTTCTCTGTTTTTACAAACCTTCTGCAAGACTTGCAAACCTTTTCTTTTGTGTCGCGCGCCATAATCTATCTCTTGCCTCCTTTCTTTTTATCCTTGCCGCCTTTCACTTCTTTTAACTCCTTTTTCTCTGGTGCAGCTGCGGCTCTCTTACCCCTTTTCTTGTCCTCTTCAATCCAGTTAACTTCGCCTAAACCAGCTTGCCTTGCTGTCAGCCCTATTTTATACTGGTCTTTTTCCATTGAAACAGATACGATCCTGACAACAACAGTGTCACCTTTGTTTAATTTTCTCTTGCTTTCCCTGCCAATGAAATAGCCATTTTTCTCATCAAAAGTCACAAAATCGCTCATCAGTTGGCTGACATGTATCATCCCATCTACAGGCCCTATCCTTACAAAAGCCCCAAACTCAGTCACGTCTATAACTTCGCCTGTAACAACCTCATGAATTTCAGGCTGGTAAACCATCAGCTTAAACTTTGCTGGATAGTGTATGGCCCCATCACCTGGCAATATTTTACCTTCACCAATATCTTCCAGTGAAACAACAGCCAAAACAACACCCATTGACCTGTCTACAATGCCTTCCCACTTATCAGATAGGCTGCTTTTGACTGCGTCATTTAGTTCAAGGCTAAACTTTGCAGGCACAACGCGTATTTTGTCCTCAACTTCCAATATTTTATACATATAGGAAACCTCTTCAGTTGGAAACCGACTTTGTCGGTTTCGGTTCTTCCTTTTTCTCTAACCTTCCCTTTATATTTAGTAGTTAGAAAAACAAGTAGAAACTACCTCCCACTATAATGTGAATAGGCTATTATTAGTAGGATGTATTAATAAGTGTTTATTCAATCAAGTATTTAAACCATTTCGCCGATTTATTAGATGAAATCCGAACTCCCGATGGGCGCCAGGAACTATATAGATAAGTCGTGGCAGGACTATTCTGACAACCAATTGGCCTCTAATTTGCAGGGTTTGGGTTTTGATGTTACAGCTAGAGATGTTAGGCACTATAGGTTAAATAGGATGGAAATTATTGGGGAGGAGCCTCTGCAAAGGCCGTCTGATCTGATATACCCTCTTTTGTGGCGCGTTGGTATCCTTGTAGGCGTTGGAGCCATCGCAACACTTGTTTTTTGTCATTCTAGGAACGATTATAAAGGCAAGTTTAGTCGAGAAGGACAGCAAATATCAGCTGAAAACCAATTGGATAACAAATAATCATCCTTGTGTTGGGACTTCTTCCACGCGTTCTGGTTCAGGCAATCTTACTAAAATTGCAGTTTATAAATTCACTCTTCATCAAACTTTTCAAACCAATCAGCAGACCTTACAAAATCTATGCTCTCTTCTGTATATTCGTTTTCTTTTGGGTCGCCAATATCCTCTTCCAATTTATTCATCAATTTAGCCAACCTTCTTTTTGCAGGTCCAAGGAAATCAGATACATTATTAGCGCCCTGTATAAATTCTGGTAAATGTCTTACATAGCGAATAGTCAGTTCCTCTCCGTCTTCAACTGTTTCCACCTCAATTTTTAGATATTCATTTCGGGATTGGTTTTGAACCACAATAGATGCATCAACAGCATCGCCATCTTCATCTGTTAGATCATCAGCAGACATGGAAAATTGGCCTGACTGATCAAATTCGCGTTCTTCTGTGCCAACGACATATCTTCCGACATGACTAAAACCCTCTTTTTCAAAAACTCGGAGTGTCCTGTTAACCTTATCGCTTATGTAAGCAGCCACTTTACCGTTATCGTCATCGCTATCATCTTCTTCTTGATCTGTGTCGACGTTTTCATCTACACCAAACATAACATCTACAAAACCTAAAATACCGCCTTTGGTTCCATCTGGTTCCTGATCGCTATCATCATCCGATTCTTCAGGTTCATCCTTCTCTGCGTCCGGGTCATACTGTATTGAAAAAGAGGCTGATAGGGCAACATATGGAACCCTTCCATTTCTGGTTGGTGTTATTGTTTCTTGTGGTTTAACAGGATTTGCTGAAAGATACTCAGTTAGAAATTCTCTCAATCTTGAAGCTATTTTTTCTTCATCTATCTGCAACTGAATTGGTTGTTGATTTACTGGTGATTCCACAACAGATGATGCGGCTGATTGTGCTTCTTTTTCTTGGCCTAAATAATCTCCATCATCTCTGGCCATTTCGCTTGCAACATAAGCCATTAAAAATGATGGGACATCTGACAATGAAAGTCCGAGACTGTCCCTATATTGCCAATCTTCCAGAACTTTTTTCCCAGTGGCAAATATTTCTGCTCCCCTTTCTAATCTGCTTCTATCTATAGGCATATTCCAATAGTTGGTAGAAAGAAATAAAAAGCAATCTTAAAATCCTTTACAAAGAATTATATCCATGCGAGAGGGTTAGTGGCGTATACAATTCCGTGATAATCCCTATGACAATCTTCTCCCCCCAAAGCTTTTCTGACTTCTTCTGCAACTCTAGAAGCTCTTATTGGTCTCCAACCACGAAGTTCGCCTATTCTTTTACTCGGATCCAATTGATCCCGTGTAAGTCTTACAACTTTGAAAAGAGGGTCCGGCTCCCAAAAATAATACCCCTCCTTATCTACGCCGTACTTGTCTATTCTAAGTGTATTGCCTTCTCTTGCACGCACGGTTTTGGCCAAGTATGGATAAGGGTCTTCAAACAAATAACATTTTAATACATTTAATATTCCCATAAAATTGTATTGTGTTAAAGCTTTTTAAGGTTTAATAAGCCTTTGCGAAATAAGCCCTTTTCTCGGATGGCTGGCCGCAGTAGACGCATTTACCAGTTGTCGGTTTCTGATCAAAAGGAATTACTCTAGAAGTGGCTGTTGTCTCCTCCTTTATTTTCTCTTCGCAATTTTTTGATTCGCACCACTGGGCAAAAACCATCTTCCTGTTCTCAATCTGTTTTTTGAAATCCTCCTTTGTCTTGACTTCCTTTATATTTTCCTCTTGAGCCTTTCTGGCTTTTTCCAAAAGGTTTGATTGTATATCATCCAAAGTTTTCAAAACAGACTTTACATCATCTGGTTTCACTTGTTTTTTCTCTCCAGTATCCCTTCTAACCAAAGTTATCTGGCCTTTTTCCAAATCTTTCGGCCCGATTTCAACCCTCAAAGGGATGCCTTTTATCTCCCATTCATTGAACTTCCAACCCGGAGTATATTCATCCCTCGTGTCTAAATGGACCTCTATGCACGCCTTTTCCAAAGCAGTTTTTACTTTTTCAGCTTCTTTCAAAACATTTTCCTTTGTGTCTTCAAAAAGTATTGGGACAATCACAACTTGGATTGGAGCTATTTTTGGAGGTAAAATTAAACCTTTATCATCCCCATGAGCCATTATCAAAGCGCCCAAAAGCCTTGTGCTCACTCCCCAAGAAGTTGTCCAGACAAACTTCTCTTTTTCATCTTTGTCAACAAATTTGATATTATATGGTTTTGCAAAGTGTTGGCCTAGATTGTGCGATGTGCCCATTTGCAAGGCCCTTCCGTCTGGCATCAAGCCTTCTATGCAAGTTGTAAGCAAAGCCCCTGGAAATTTCTCCGACTCAGATTTCGCGCCAAATAAAACAGGCACAGCCAACAAGTCCTCTGACATTTTTTTGTAAACATCCAACATCTGGAAAACTTCTTTGTCCGCGTCCTCCTTTGTTGCATGTGCTGTGTGTCCTTCCTGCCATAAAAATTCCCGTGTCCTCAAGAAAAGCCTTGTAACCTTTGTCTCCCATCTCACAACATTACACCATTGGTTGATCAAAACAGGTAAATCCCTCCAGCTCCTTATCCACTTTGAAAATGAGTCGCAGATTATTGTCTCTGAGGTAGGCCTCAATGCATAGCGCTCTCCGGACTTCTTTTCTTCTTCTTTTTGCTCGATCCAAGCAACTTCCGGCACAAAGCCTTGAAAGTGCTCAGCTTCTTTTTTCAGCAAGCTTTCCGGTATAAACATTGGGAAATAAGCATTCTTGTGGCCGGTTTTCTTGAATTCCTTGTCTAACCAAACCTGGATTTTCTCCCAGATTGCATACCCATGCGGCTTGATAACCATGCAACCAGAGATTATAGAATAATCAGCTAGTCCAGATTCTCTAATTATCTCGGGGTACCATTCTGCAAGGTCGGACTTTTTGTTTTTTAGAGCCATAGGAATAGTTAGTCAAAACATGAATAAATAAGCAATTAATACAACCTTCCACCAATAGGAACGTCTTTATCCGGCCTTATCAAAACACACTCTTTATTGTTATCAGGAACGCCTAGTGTAAGTACTTCTGATAAAAATGGTCCAATTTGTCTTGGTGGGAAATTGACAACACAAAGAACTAATTTGTCTTTTAGGTTTTCCTTTTTATAGTTTTTGACAACCTGTACACTTGACTTTTTAATCCCGATTTCACTTCCAAGGTCTATAGTAAGTTTGTATGCGGGTTTTTTGGCTTCAGGAAAGTCTTCAATTTCTATGACTTTTCCTACTCTAATATCGAGTTTCTGAAAATCATCAAAAGTTGCCATATCACTCAAACCTAAACTCCGCTTTATCCCCGTCCCTTGGGACATAATTTCTAAATTCTGTGTTTTCTTGGTCGTTTATAAGCAGTTTGACTTTCCCTGTTTGGTTTATCTTCGGACAGATATCACCACTTTTCTTGTCTAAAAGCTGTGTGTCAGAAAAGTTTTGTTTCAAACCGTCAAAAAACCTTCCAAGATTTGCATTCTTACCCGTTTCTTCTTGCTTGTTTGGCTTGATGTGTATCTTACCATCGCCTGTTGTGTATATGCCTATGTCAGCCGATTGTGGAAAAGGTTGTTGTATTTCCCCACACAAATAAACAGAATAGTCTGCTAGCCAATTATCACCGACAAGAGGCCTGCTCAATGAATCCCAGCCGGTGACTGGAGGTGATGTCTGTGTGGCTGTTGTATTTGTTTCCTGTGGTTTTGGCGGCGGAAAGAGGAACTGAAATGCTGTAGCCGCAATTAAAGCTATAATCAAGTAAGTCAGGAACTTGCTGCCTTTTTTCTTGCCTTTTGGTTTTTTGTGTTCCAGTTCCTTTGACACTTCAACGTTTTTCTCCTGGTGTTTCTCTAACCTTCTTTCATGTGGGCTCTTGTAAGGCTCTTCTTTATTTTCTTCTGACATAATCTTTCTTCTATTTGACTATATGTTTTCTTTTGGGTTATAAGGCTTTTCTTTTACAAAAGAAAAGGGTATAATATCTAAAAATATATTAGTGGTTGAGAGTAATGATATAATATAGAGTACGGGTTTATGAAGTTGATACATTTTTTGAATTCGATGTATGGTTGGGTAATTGTATTGCTGGTAGTCCTTGCTGCAATAGGCAGTTATATCAAGCAAGCAATTCCACTAAATCTTATAGTAGCTGTTGTTGTTTGTTCTGTTTTGGATTTGGCAATAAAAAAGGTTTTGAAAAAGAGTTTTAGGTTTTCGGCTTCAGCCTTTATAACCGGACTTATTATAGGGTCTGTTGCACAGTTTCAAGCGCCTGTTTGGGTAATATTGGTTGCCTCTGTGATAGCCATTGGGTCAAAATATGTAATAAGGATAAAAAAACAGCACATCTTCAATCCAGCTACACTAGGCCTTCTTATAGCGCTTTTATTGTTTTCTTCAGGTGATGAGTGGTGGTCTAGCATAAGTTTTAACCTGGGTGGCTATTCAATCTTGCTTACACCTTTGCTGATTATACCGAACTACAAAGCGCTCAAATTAGGCGTCTCGCTACCTTTTTTGTTGGTCACTGGTGTATTGTTTGCTGCCACAACTTATGCCCCATTAACACTTTCCGCTGGCGGTGCCATAGACTTCCTATATACACTGCCGTTTTTCTTCGCATTCATCATGGTCTCTGAACCCAAGACTTCGCCTTATCTTCTCAAGGAACAGGTGGTTTTTGGTGTTTTGGTTGGCGCCTTAACATTTGGTTTGCTTTTACTTAGTGTAAAATATTACTTGTTAATTTCCTTGCTTATTGGCAATCTTGGTTTTGTAATCTACAAAAACTATTTGCAAAGGCAAAGCTAGTGGGAATAAAATTAAAATAAATAGAAAAAGTAAAGTATTTTTGCACTAATTTATTCAACAACTATCGTGCCTGTAGACCCTGTGTTCAGGTGGTCGTGGTATTTCCATGTTCCCTTCTCATTGAATGTGAAGGACCAACTCTCTTCCTTTTCCAAGCCTTTGCAAGCATCGAAGATTTTTGTTTTTTCAACTGGGTCTGAACATTTTGCGATGTCTGATCCTGGATATACCTTGTGTGTTGGATGGACTGCTGATGCTGGCCAGTGTTTTGCTGTGTCTTTGTTTGTGAAGGTCACAAATTCGCCAGCTTTCACTGTTATTGTAGATGGTGTAAATCCAGAAGATGTTGCTTCTACAATATTCACTGTTGTAGTTGTGCTAGGTGTTGCTGTTGGTATCACTTCGGTCTCTGTGGGCGTTGGCGGCAATATGGGTGTTGAACTCGTTGTAGTTGTTGCTGTTTGGGTAGGTGATGGCGTTGGACTTGATGTTGTAGTTGGATTTTGTCCGCCTTGTGTACAGCCGCTTACCAAAACTAGTGCTGCTATTAGTAATATCGATAGGAAAATTTTGTTCATGTCTATATTTTCAAAAGTGTATATAAATAGTTTCTAGAAAGATATTATAATCAATAGAATTTATGGAAAACGATAATCATAGAAGGGGGCTAATAGAACCAATTGATTTTGGTAGATTGATGCATAGAATGAGGCCTGTGGATTTCATACCGTTTTATGGTTTATTTAAATACGATGAAAGGTTTGTAGAAGAACAACCAATTACAGACTATATAGATGACGGTATATTTTTAGGTTTATATAATAGCGTATTTGTAGTCGGCGGGTTATATGTAATTGGTAGGATTATGTAGTTTTAACATCAAGAAACCTACAAAACCTGCTGCGACTTGTTCATCTCGACTTCAGCTTCGAGGTTTGTTTTAAAAGCTTCAAACATCTCACCGTCCTTTGCGACAAGGTAAACCTCATCGAGGGAGATTGTTGTATAAGAATTCAATATTTCCATCATCACCTGCGCTGCATCTTTCTTTGGGACGCAGCCGACTCCTGTACCCAAACCAGGTATTGCTATTACGTGCATATCATAATCATCTGCAATTTTCAATATACCTAAAACAGCCAGCCTGATGTTCTCTACACTGCTTTTTCCAGTAGGCTCCTCTACAGTTGGGGCGTGGATAACATATTTATATGGTAACTTTCCTGCGCCAGTAACCACACACCATCCAGGACTTATTGGCGCATTTTTCACAGCTTCCTTTTCTATATCCTCACCACCTCTCTCTCTTATGATGGCAGAAAGGCCGCCGTTCATAACTAGTCTGGAATTTGCTGGATTTACTATTGCATCCACCTTTTCCTTCAGGTTTGTTATGTCACCCTTAATCACATGAATTCTCATAAACAAAGTTCAAATCATTGACAATACATTATCTACAAGGGCTTTTATATTTATCTGGTCCTCGGCTTCCAAAACTTCTCTGAGTTTAGCCTTTGTTATTGGTTTTAGCGGGCCTAACGCATCGCAGTGTTCTGGTCCGCAGGAAATTTCATAAGTGCCAATTTCTTTTGCCATGTTTATTATTTCCTGTTTGTCTAAACCAAGTAAAGGTCTCATCACAGGAAGGTTTACTGATCTATCAATAATACCAAGGTTCTGCAAAGTCTGGCTAGAAACTTGAGCAAGGTTCTCACCTGTTATCAGAAACTTACACTTTTCTTTTTTTGCAATCCTCTCTGCTATTTTGTACATCAACCTCTTCATAAGAACAAAGTAAAGTTTGTGGTTGCACTCTTTTGAAAGCCTTATTAACTGTGGGCTTATATCTATTGAAAAAAATCTTTTGAAGTCCAATTTTTGGGCCAATCTGTCAGACTTTTTCTCAGACTCAACATCTGTGACTAACTTGCTTGAGAAATGGACAGCTATTATATCAACACCCTGCCTCTTCATTAAATGTCCGGCCACAGGCGAGTCAAAGCCGCCGCTTAGCAATAATAGACCTTTCATACAAGTAGTTGTAGAGAGGAATAAATAAGTAAATGCTGTTAACCATCGACTAATATCACAAATTAACAAAATTCGCAGGTGTGACCCTTTGATTTGGACTTTTTGGTCGCTTTTTTCTTTATCATGTATATTATATGCCTTTACTTGCTTATAAAATTTGGTTCCAATACTAGACCATGAAGATTTCTATTATCTCTGACATTCACATGGGATTTGGGTCAGAAACAGTGCGGTCAGAAGACCCGTATACTGCTTTTGAGGAAGCGCTGGAGAAAAGTTTAGATTGCGATTTGATCATACTCCCGGGAGACATTTTTGACTCCAGGACGCCAAATGTGGATGTTTTGACTAGGGCAATGAAGCTTTTGCAAAAGCCGTTGTTGACAGAGACCAAGGCAGAAGTTGTTGGTAAAAACCACCTTTTGAGAAAAGGTATTCCTGTGATAGCCATACACGGGACACATGAAAGGAGGGTTAAAGATTTACTAAACCCTGTTCAAGCGCTTGAGAGGGCAGGATTTTTGATATATTTACATTGCAATAATATTGTATTGGAGAAAGGAAGTGAAAGGGTTGCCATACATGGGTTGTCAACTGTTCCAGACCAATACACTGAAACTGTGCTAAAAGAATGGGATCCAAAACCGGTGGATGGCTGTTTTAACATCCTGGTCACGCACCAGTCAATAGCACCATTCTTGTTTGCGCAACACCTTGTACCTTTGGAAAGTTTACCGAGAGGTTTTGATTTGTATATCAATGGCCACATACATGGGTCAAAAAAGGCAGAGTATGCTGGCGTTCCCTTTATAATTCCTGGTTCCCTTGTCCCTACACAGATAACCAAGGATCTCACAAAACACAGCTTTTGCAAAATTGAGTTGGAAGGCAAGGCTGTAAAATCAATAGATTTTATTGAACTGGAAAACCAGAGGAAGGTTTACTACAAAGAGTTTGAAGAGAAAGATGGTTTAGGGGAAATAGAAAATTACCTAAACCAGATAACACCGGAAGCGCACAAATTAAAGCCTCTGGTCAAGATTATTGTATCTAACAAAACCCTGCCCATGGGCGAACTAATTAATAAGTTCCAAGACAAAGTTATACTATACTACAAAAAGGATGCGCCGGAAAATGATATCGAACCAAGAAGCATAGAGGAGCGTACAGAATCTGTCCAGGAGCTGAGCAAAAAACTTTTGAGGCAAAATTTGGAAAATCTCAAACTGGATAATAAAAAATTCGAGACCATATTTGAATTATTATCTGAAGGGAAAAAAGAGAAGGTTATAGAATTGTTGGAGAATGGGTAATATGATAGTTGATGAAAAAACAGTAAAAAAAGTCGGCGAAGTTGCCAGGTTGAATTTGACAGAGCAGGAAATAGATGGATATTCTAAAGACCTCACAAATATACTCGAGGCATTCAAAGAATTGGAAAAGGTAAAAACAGATGATGTTGAACCGACTTTCCAGCCAATTGAAGTAAAAGATGTCTTGAGGGAAGATATTGTGGAACCAAGTCTTTCACAAGAAGAGGCTCTCTCCAACATCAAGAAGAACAAAGAGGACGGCCAATTTAAGGCGCCAAAGGTTGTTTAATATATGTTAGTTATTCTCCGTCTAGAACACCGTCCCTTCCGCGACCAGAGAATATCAACACACTGCGGGCTTGTTTCCAGGGTTTTAGGCGCAGACAAAATCGTTTATTCTGGGCAACAGGATGACAGCTTTGAAGCTTCCATAAATGATGTCACAGAAAGGTTTGGCGGCAAATTCAAAATAGAATTTTCTGAAAGCTGGAAAAAAACAATCCAGTTCTACAAGAAAAAGAAGTTTTTAGTTGTCCACCTTACGATGTATGGATTGGAAATACAAAAACAAATTGGAAAAATCAGGAAAAATAAAAATATTCTATTGATTGTCGGGGGAGAAAAAGTCCACTGGGAAGTCTACCAACTAGCCGATTACAATATTGCGGTCACAAACCAACCGCACTCAGAGGTTGCGGCACTCGCAATCTTTTTGGACAGGTACTTTAGCGGGAAAGAATTGAACAAAAAGTTTTCTGGAAAAATTAGGATAATTCCACAAGAAAGGGGGAAGAAAGTTGAAGGGAAATAATGAAAATAGATAAAAGGGTCTTGGATGAAGTAAAAGGTCTAAAAGAAAAATACAAAGTGAGTTCGAGGGCGGCATTTGAATATCTAAAAGATAAAGGAAAGTACGATGGGTGGGCTCGTGAAATAGAAGTGCAACTTAGAAGTGAGATTGGGGAAGTAACATACAAACCAACATATAGGGAAGTTGCCAACCTCGACTTTCTGTCAGCGGTATTTACCGGAAATTTTGTTATGGGTAGGTTTGAAGCTGATCACAAACTAGCCATATTAAATTTTTACAGGGCATTAAACAGGCAGAAAGACCTTAATGCAAGGAAATATGTGGAGGCGACATCGCAACTACTTGTACACTTTGTTATTCAAAATGGGGTGGAAAAGCCTCTGGTGGGTGTTTATTATATAGTTCCGTGCAGAGACCGTAGCGGGTTTATTGATGACATATTTTCAATAACTGATGACTTGGATGATACGGAAATCCCAGATGATGTTATTAGTATTGTACAATCCAGCGGAACAACAGCTGAGTCCATTCACCTTTTTTCCAATATAAACTTTTCCGACGATCCAGAGGATGAAGTCAAAGGTTCTTTGGACGACGGAACTTTTGACAAACTTGGTATAGATTCTTTCGTGGGCCCCGTATACTTTAGAGCCGAAAGGGACGGAACGCTGAATCAAAGACAAGTAAGAAAAACACTTGCCTTAAATTATATGGTATATTGCGAAACAAAAGATGTTGACGAATCAATAGATGTCGCGCATGAACAATTGAAAATGGAAAAGTCCCCTTCTGGGAACCAAGAACCAAGCCCATATCTAGTACAATATTATGAATATCTTATAATGGCGTTGAAAGGTAACAGGAGATTTTTGGAAACAGAAATGGCAAGGATGTCTGCAAGTTTAGACTGACCTAATCAAGTCCAATATCCAACTCCTCGTCTCCTAGTTCGTCCAGCGCTTTCATTAGTTTTGTCATGTCGCCAGTTGGTTTTGGTGGCTGTGGGTTTGCAAGGCTTTCAATGTCTTGTGCTGTGACACCGTCAGTTCCAGAACCAACGTCAATGGATAGCTCTCTTGTTATCTTTTCCAACAACTCTAAATCATCAAGTTCCTGGCCAATAACATGCCTTTTAGTCACAACAGTGGAGCCCGTGTCCAGTTCTATGTTGCCTATCCTTTCTGAACTATAAACAACTGAACCCGGGAGGCTCTTGACTTCAAGCACCCTTACCATCAATATGCTTCCATCAGATTTGATTGCAACATAACCGTCTTTTACAAGACCAGCCTGTTCCTTTTGTGGGTTTACAGGTATCATTTCCCTGTCGCCATCTTCGAGGCGTATGTAATGCCTGACATTCCC
>Ga0209541_10007321_pt1 | contig 18603 bp, 25 predicted proteins | sample RifCSPlowO2_01_FD_184027 | JGI IMG/M metagenome (GOLD analysis project Ga0209541, IMG submission 184027) | Groundwater microbial communities from Rifle, Colorado - Rifle CSP2_plank lowO2_0.1 (SPAdes) (version 2) | ecosystem: Environmental > Aquatic > Deep subsurface > Groundwater | place... | reverse complement strand
ATTTATTTTATCATATAATCTCACCCACGAATCTATTTCGCGCATGGCGAAAATTTCGCCGAGGCAAAACAAAGAAAAAAGATATACTGGATTTTGAATTTAATCTTGAGAAAAACATTTTTCAATTACATGAAAATTTAAAAAATAAAACCTATACACCAGATCCCTATGTTTCTTTTTTTGTCTGCGATCCAAAAAGGAGACATATTCACAAGGCGACAGTCCGTGACAGGGTTGTTCATCAAGCGTTATATCAAGTCGTTGGATGTATCTTTGAAAAGTCTTTTATTTTTGATTCATTTTCTTGCAGAGAAGACAAAGGCACTCACGCTGGAAGCAAAAGATTGGAAAAGTTTTTAAGACAAGCTACACAGAATTATTCAAAAAATTGTTTTGCTCTCAAATGTGATGTGTCTAAATTTTTTAATTCCATTAATCATAATATTTTAAAGAGTTTGATAAGAAAAAAGATTGCCGACACGAACACACTTTGGCTTATTAATACTATTGTGGATAGCTTTAATAAAGTAGAGCAAAAAGGGCTTCCGCTTGGTAATGTTACCAGCCAGCTTTTTGGGAATATTTATTTACACCAGTTGGATTTTTTTATAAAGCAGAGATTAAATATAAAGCACTATGTTAGATATTGTGATGATTTTGTTATTTTATCTCCCAATGAAGAATTTTTAGAGAAAACAATTTTTGGTATAGGAAAATTATTAAAAACAGAACTGAATCTTAATTTACATCCCAGAAAAGTCTCGATTCGAAAAAACACACTAGGAGTTGATTTTCTCGGCTATGTTCTTTTACCACATTATAATGTTTTGCGTACTAGTACGAAAAATAGGATTTTTAGAAAGTTTAAATAAGATTTATCTTTGGAACAGAAAAACTCTTATTGGGGAGTGTTGAAACATTGCAAAAGTTATAAGATAAAAGAAAAAATAACTTCTTGCTATAATCTAACTAATGAAAATACGAAAATATAGTTTCCATATACTGTTGGCGGTAATTGCAGTGGCTTTTTCTGTGTGGCAATCTAGCGCCCCAATAACCACTCTTTCACATGGCAAAATAATGAAAGTGGCAGTGCTTGATATTGGACAGGGGGATTCTATATACATAGAGGCACCAGATGGACACCAGATGATAATAGATGGCGGACCAGGTTCTTTTATAATGGGTGAACTTGAAAAAGTGATGCCAGTTGGAGACAAAACAATAGATACTTTAATTATAACTAATCCTGATAAAGATCACATAGCAGGATTTTTAGATGTTATGAAAAATTTTGATGTATATGCCGTATTGGAATCGGGAACAAAAAAAGACACAAAAATTTATAAAGAAATTGAAGATGCTATCGTGCGAGAGGGGGCCAAGAGAGTGATTGTGCGTCGTGGGATGAAAGTGGAGCTTGATTCCACCAATGGTGTTTATTTTGACATTCTTTTCCCCGACAGAGATGTGTCTGCATGGGATGTCAACGACGGCTCTATTGTTGGTCGGCTTGTATATGGAAAAACTTCTATGATGTTTACCGGAGATTCCACAAAAAAGACTGAGAAAATAATTTTATCTGAAAATAGCTTATTGGAGCTTAAGAGTGACATTTTGAAAGTTGGACATCACGGTTCGCGAACTTCAACTTCGCAAGATTTTTTATCAGCCGTGTCGCCGACTTATGCAGTGATATCTTCTGGTATTAATAATACATATGGACATCCTCACAAAGAGATAATAGATACACTAATAGAGTTTGGCGTAAACATATTTAGGACTGATGAACTTGACACAATAATATTTGAAAGCAATGGAGAAGAAATTTTTCCGAAACAAAACTAGACTTGACCTTTTTTGGCTTTTCTATATAATGCAAAGTGAAAAATGTAATTTAAAAAACACACCAAAATGGATAAATTATTGGTTTTTTTGCTCTTTTTTTATTGTTTTGATGAAATGAAAGCACAACAGGATTTTTCTGAGGAGATTCCTGATTCATTGTTTAGGGCTACCGCAACTTTAATCTCTCAAGACACAATTACCGGTCTTGAGGAAGCAAAAAAAATGGCCAGAATGGATATTTTGGCACAAGCAATGCGACATCACAAACAAATTAATCCCGATGATATTATTCCACTTGGAGATGGCCCCAAAATCATATCATCAATTGTTACGGTTGTTGCAAAAAACAGATATGAGGTAAAAGTTTCTATGGAAGTTCGTAAAAGCGATATGAAATGTTTATCTAAATATTTTATGCGCTAAAATATTATTTGTGGTGGGGTAATTAAAATTATAATTATCCCACCATATTTTAGATCTCATCTTGTTAAAAAATAAAAACTAGTCATTTTTATTATTAGTAATTATTATTAATTATATGAAAAAAATTATTTTATTTTCAATTGTTTCGGTTATTATGTTGCCGTCATTTTTATTTATTTCACCAGAAGTTTCATATGCTTGCCCGACAGGTGGCTGCTCTTGTCCAAATTATAATCAAACTGTTTGGTATGCACCTGGCACAGTCCTATCCTTTTCAGATGGCACATGCGCCAAGTGTGATGGCAATGAAGGGAAATTTGTATCAATAGAGTGCCCAAGTAAAAATGATAACATGGTTTATTGGGACGACGACATTAATTTTATAAAGTTATTTTTTGAAAAACTATATAGTTTTGATACAGAAATCTTTAATATAGAAGATTTTGAAATATTTTCTGGCTTAAAATAATAAAGTAATTAGAAATAAAAAACAAAATACCCTCATTGATTAATGAAGGTGTTTTGTTTTTTACTTAAATTAAATTAGCTTTTTTGAGGACTACATATGCGCCATGCTTGTTTATTGTTTTGATGGCACGGGTGGAGAGAGTAAGGGTGATTTTTTTATTTAATTCGGGTACAAAAAAGGTCTTCTTTTGAAGATTTGGGTATTTTCTAACCATTCCTGTTGGGTTGAATTTGGTAGCACGAGTACGGTTGGAATATCCTCCGCCCATAATTGACCCCTTTTTTGTTACTGGACATCTTTTCATATCGTCTAAAGATGTTATCATAGTATTTGTTAGCTTGCAATACCTTGATTAGGGATATGGATCCCGTTAGAGGTAGCTCCGACGGTAGTCGGAGCGTAGTATGCAAACGGGCAGTTAAGAATATCAACTTAATTAAAATTTTGCAGGTCGGTGTTATTTCTTAACACAGTGACCTCTAACGGGATGGATCCAATTACTTCAATTTTTTATATAGTTATACTTATTATCTCTGTTATGGTTCATGAGATTGCACACGGTTTCACCGCGCTTTTTTTAGGCGATAAAACGGCTCTTTATGCGGGTCGTTTAACATTAAATCCTATAAAACATATAGATTGGGTTGGTTCAATTTTTCTCCCCTTAATACTTGTTTTATCTGGAACTGGCTTTGTCGTTGGTTGGGCCAAGCCCGTGCCATATAATCCATATAATCTTCGAAATCAAAGATGGGGGGAGCTCGCCGTCGCATCGGCAGGAATAATTGTTAATTTATTAATTGTACTATTGTTCGGTTTTATTATAAAGATAGGAGCCACCTATTTTCCTGATTTTGTAAATGGACAATTTTTCACAATTACCAAAATTATTGTTTTATTAAATATAGTTTTGGCACTTTTCAACTTGGTGCCCATACCACCACTTGATGGCTCAAAAATACTTTTTGCTCTTTTACACCATAGGGCCAGAAAATTTCAGAATTTTTTACAAACATTTTCTTTACCAATACTGATATTCTTCATAATATTTCTTTGGCAATCTGTTTCAAGTTTCATATTTTTCCTCTTCAATCTATTTACCGGAAGTGTGTTTTAGATTGAATTTGACAATAGATTTTGCTTGATATAGTATAAAAGATAGCTCAAACGGGCTTGTTTTTATTTAAGTCACTTAAGGGATAATTTTCAATTTCCAATACTCAATTTACACTGAATTTTCAATGTTTTAATGATTCAAATTTGAAAATTAGAAATTGATAATTAAAAATTTGTTTAGTAATATGCCGACAATCAATCAACTTACAAAAAAGAAAAGAAGTATACCAAAGCAAAAAACCAAGGCCGTAGCGCTTGCTCGTGGTTTTAATGTTTTGAAAAACAGGCCCGTTTTTTACCCTTCACCATTCAAAAGAGGAGTTTGTACCAAAGTGACGACTATTACTCCTAAAAAACCTAACTCAGCTCTCCGAAAAATTGCTCGCGTAAGACTAACCAATGGAATGGAAGTTACTGCATATATCCCAGGAGAAGGACACAACCTCCAAGAACACTCTGTTGTTGTGCTCCGTGGCGGACGCGTAAAAGACCTTATTGGAGTTAGATATCACATAGTTCGTGGAGTACTTGATACACAAGGAGTAGAGAAAAGACGCCAAGCAAGAAGTAAGTATGGAAATAAGAAGCCAAAGAATAGTAAATAGGTTGTAGGTGATAGTTTATAGTAGAATTCAAATACTAAAACCTAAAACCTAAAACCTAAAACCTAATCATGAGACGACCAATAAAAAATAAACATACGACAGAGCCAGATATAAAATATAACTCGCTAAAAGTTGCGAAGTTTATTAACTATATGATGTGGGATGGAAAGAAGGAGACAGCTAGAAAATTTATCTATGCGGCTTTTGATATCATTAAAGAAAAGACAAAGAACCCAAATCCTCTTGAAATTTTCGACCTTGCTATAAAGAATTCTAGCCCAATGCTAGAAGTTAGATCACGCCGAATTGGAGGTGCAAACTATCAGGTGCCAAGAGAAGTTAGAGCTGAGAGAAGACTCGCTTTGTCTATGCGCTGGATTCGTGAAGCTGCTCGTAATAAAAAGGGAGCAGGAATAGCCAACAAGATTGCTGACGAACTAATAGCTGCGTCAAAAGGAGAAGGGTTTGCCATTAAAAAGAAAGAAGACACACATAAAATGGCAGAATCAAACAAAGCCTTTGCTCACTTTACTTGGTAGGCTTACACTTAATACAAATTAATCTTTTTAAAAAATCGCCCCTCGACAAGCTCGGGGCGATTTTTTCATTATCTCGCAGGATTGTGTTGACTTGTTGGAGCGAAAGGAGTAATTTGAGGGGGAATCTAAATCTTTGAAAAATGAAAACAAAAGAGAAATCTGAGAAAAATTCTTCTTTGGCGGTTTTGTCTAATGATGGTGGTCTTAGCCGTTTGGGAAAAACCCTAAACATTGATCCATTGTCAAAGTTTCAAGCGCAATTAGTTCTTTCTCGTCAGAATATTGACCCTAAGGGTGCAAAATTTGCGACCAATATAGTGCAAAAAGAATTGAAAACACATGCGTCATATCAATCTTTGCTTTGTGTGGCAATTTTGAATGAGGCGGAAATTTTCGGAAGCCATTTTAAAAATACAGACTTTGATATTTTTGGAGACGAAAAAGATAAAGTGTGTACTGAAAAAGATAGGATTAAAAAACTTATCTTTGAAAATAAGGATAGGATTGTGCTAGGGAAAAAAGAAGAGTGGGAAAGACCACTTTTGATTTTTTACAAAACCACAGCAACATTGTTTTCCGATGATAAAAAAGATAGCAGTTTTGACGAGATACTGTCTGAGCTTCTGTTTTTTCCCATTTCCCAAAAAACACAATCTAAGATGGAAATGATTTTATTAGATCATTACATTAATTTAGGAGAGCGGTGTATGGCTGGTGTGGCAGAAATTCTTCTTCTTGAGTTTGGGATGCAACTTGAGCGTCTCGACCAAGATCCGCCGGAATATGATTTTGCTTTTTTCATTAGCGATTTTTGTCGGTATTTTATTTCTAATCCTTTGTATGTGGGTGAAGAAGCGAATAAAAAAGCAAAGAAAGCCGTGATTTTTTTCAGTACAATATTTGATTCAATGAAAAACAACGAAGACCTGACTTCTTTTATCGGAGACAATGATGTTGCTGAAATGATTTACAATGATAAAGATTTTAAAAAAGACCTTCTAAGCCTCTTTGTTTTGTCTGATAAAAATCTTTTGCGCACAGAGAAAGAATGGGTCTCTGTTTTGAAAGAATTTTTAATTAAATGGAAAAAAGATGTGCTTAAACAACATGGTTAAAATAAGTCCATTAATGCCCCGCTGTAATCAGCGGGGCATTTCATTTGCAAAAAAAAGCTTTATAATATATAGTGTTTGTAGCGCACGGGCGCTTTTTATTTATCAAATAGTATTTATGGAATCCCGTACGAAATCGTGGACGCGTGTAGTATTGGAACATAAGTAAGATTATTACATTTAACATTAATTTAAAAATAGGATTGTTGATTAAATTTTTAGTCCGCGTCCTATTTCGTACGGGATGGAACGAGATTACCCATTAGAAAAAGTTAGAAATTTTGGAATTATAGCCCACATTGACGCAGGCAAGACCACGACTACAGAGCGCGTACTTTTTTATACTGGGGTATCTCATAAGATTGGTGAAGTGCATGACGGAGAGACTACGACCGACTGGATGGAACAAGAGCGTGAAAGAGGTATTACTATTACTTCTGCTGCTGTTACTTGTTTCTGGACACCAACTTATGCCATAAAAGATGGACAGCCAGATAAGAACAAAAAACATCGTTTTAATATTATCGACACGCCGGGCCACATTGATTTTACGGTGGAGGTGAAGAGAAGCCTTCGTGTTCTCGACGGAGCTGTTGTGGTTTTCGACGGAGTTGCCGGAGTTGAACCACAATCAGAAACAAACTGGCGTTATGCCGACGAAGCCAATGTTCCTCGTATTTGTTTTATAAATAAATTAGACAGAATAGGAGCATCTTTTGAACATTCTTATGCAACTATTTTAGATCGTCTTACAAAAAAGGCTATTCGTTTGCAAATTCCTATTGGACTTGAAGAAAAACACGAAGGTGTTGTGGATTTGCTTGGTATGAAAGCATATTACTTTGAAGGAGAAATGGGCAATAAGGTTATTGAAAAAGATATTCCAGAAAACTTAAAAGCTGAAGCAGAAAAATTCCACAGCGAGCTTGTAGAAAGAATAGTTGAACAAGATGACAAGATGATGACAGAATACTTGGAAGGGAAAATTCCTAGTTTGGAAGTTTTGAAAGCAACACTAAGAAATGCCGTTATCGCAAATGCAATTTTCCCTGTTTATGCTGGTTCTGCTTTGCACAACAAAGGAGTTCAGTTGGTTCTTGATGGTGTCGTTGATTATTTGCCAGCGCCTACAGATATTCCTCCAATTCCTGGAACTGATCCCAATACTGATTTGCCTGCAGAACGCAGTGCTTCTGACACAGAACCATTTGCGGCGCTTGCTTTTAAGGTGGCGACAGATCCATTCGTTGGGCAACTTATATTTTTCCGTGTGTATTCAGGAACACTTTCTGCTGGATCTTATGTTTATAACCCTCGCACCAGAAACAAAGAGCGCATAGGACGTATTCTACGTATGCATGCCAACGACCGAGAAGAAGTAAAGAAAGTTTTCGCTGGAGAAATAGCAGCGGCAGTCGGGCTTAAGGATACTATTACTTCTGATACTATTTGTGATGAAGAGCATCCAATTGAATTGAATAGAATTGTTTTCCCAGAACCAGTTATTGCGCTTCGTATTGAACCGAAGACCAAGGCTGACCAAGAAAAAATGGGTATGGCACTCAATCGTCTTGCTCAAGAAGATCCTACTTTCAAAGTATCTACTGATCAGGAAACAGGTGAGACTATCATCGCTGGAATGGGAGAACTTCACCTTGAAATTATTGTGGATAGAATGAAAAGAGAATTTACAGTGGAAGCCAATGTCGGCAAGCCACAAGTAGCATATAGAGAAACAATTCAAGGTATATCTGACGCAGAAGGAAAATATATCAAACAATCAGGAGGACGCGGAAACTATGGCCACGTGAAAATTCATGTTGCTCCAATGAATATGTCACTCACCAAAGAACAAATTGAAGATTTACCAAAGAATACAAAGAGATACACTGATTTTCAATTTGTAAACACAATCAAAGGGGGAGCTATTCCACAAGAATATATCATGCCTTGCGAAAAAGGATTTAGAGAGGGACTCGAGAGAGGTGTGCTTGCTGGATACAAGCTCGTTAACGTGTCTGTTAATTTGTGGGATGGATCTTTCCATGAAGTTGACTCAAACGAAATGGCTTTCAAAATTGCAGCTTCTATGGCAGTACAAGATGCTTGTAAAAGAGCTCGCCCTGTAATACTTGAACCTATGATGAAAGTGGAAGTTGTGACTCCTGATAAGTTTATGGGAGACATTACAGGAAACTTATCTTCAAAGCGTGGAATTATAGAAGGAATGGAAGAGAGAGGAATGAGCAAAGTTCTCCGTGCTATTGTGCCACTATCTGAAATGTTCGGATATATGACGGGTCTTCGGTCTATGACAGAAGGACGCGCATCTTTTACTATGGAATTTCTCCGATATGATCCAGTGCCAAACAATGTGGCAGAGGAGATCATAAAGAACAGGAAATAATTAAGAATTTTCAGAATCGGGAGCTCAACTCCCGACTAAGCAAAAACCTACGAAGGACCGCCCCCCATAGGTTTTTGCTGTTTGACAAGACATAAAAAATCAGTAATATAGGGCGGTAGACTTTTTGCACTTTAAGATCTTTCTGGTTTCATAACAAGGTATGCGACACCTTTAATTTAAGAGAAGACATGTCCAGAAAGCTGGGTTTGTCGGCAGCTTACCCACGATGAATAACATGTTTTTTCACTCGCAAACTCCTCTGATGAAAATCGGGGGAGTTTTTTTATTGCCTTTTAGTAAGATCGGGTCGTCAATAGGAGCTGACTTTTCTTTTTATCCATTTTTACCGCCTCGGCTCAAATACCGGTATTTGAGCCGAGGTCTCTATTTCCTTAGGTTGGCCATAGTCGCTCTCTACCCGTCCGGCAGGCGGGGCAAACGACGTGGTTGACATGTTTTCAATATTTGCTATATTTAAACTAATCGCATTTTAGTTCGCTTTTAAGCGGACAGGCGTTTTGTTTGGCTTTGAGCGCACCTTGCGCTTTTAAAAATTTTAATAATAGCAACCTGATCCGCTTTTGGCTTAGTAAAGGGAAAGGGTGTAAAAAAATAATATGGCAGAAGAATTTAAAAGAGATAAACCACACTTAAACGTAGGTACAATCGGTCACGTTGACCACGGTAAGACAACTTTAACCGCCAGCATTTTACATATTCTTAATATGGCTGGCAATGGTTATGGTGCCAAAGTTGAAGCTATTGATCAAATTGATAAAGCTCCTGAGGAAAAAGCAAGAGGAATTACTATTTCCCTCCACCACTCTGAATATTGGACACCAGCAAGGCATTATGCCCATGTTGATGCTCCTGGACACGCTGATTATATTAAAAATATGATTACTGGTGCTGCTCAAATGGATGCGGCTATTATCGTGGTTGCGGCTACTGATGGTGCAATGCCACAAACAAGAGAACACATCTTACTTGCAAAGCAAGTTGGCGTGCCTTCTCTTATTGTTTTCTTAAACAAGTGCGATATGGTTGATGATAAAGATATGATTAATCTTGTTGAAGAGGAAATTCGTGAAATTTTGACTAAAAATGGCTTTGATGGGAAAAACGTTCCTGTTATAAGGGGCTCAGGACTTAAGGCATTAGAAGCTAAGTCAGTTGACGATGAGTGGGCAAAGAAGGTTATGGAACTTGTAAATGCCCTTGATACTTATATTGCCATTCCAGAACGTGCCCTTGATAAGCCGTTTCTTATGCCAATTGAAGATATATTTTCTATTGAAGGACGAGGGACTGTGGTTACAGGCAGAATTGAGAGAGGTATTATAAAAGTTGGTGAAGAAATTGAAATAGTCGGGATTAGGCCTACCACAAAGACTACTGTTACTGGTATTGAAATGTTTAATAAATCTTTACAAGATGGAAGGGCGGGAGACAATGCCGGAATTCTTTTAAGGGGTACAAAAAAGGAAGATGTTGAAAGAGGTCAAGTTTTGGCTAAGACTGGATCTGTAACACCTCACTCCGAATTTGAATCAGAAGTTTATATTCTTAAGAAAGAAGAAGGTGGCCGACATACACCATTCTTTACAGGATACAAACCGCAGTTTTATTTCCGAACCACAGATGTTACAGGAGAAGTTACATTAAAAGAAGGGGTTGAAATGATCATGCCGGGAGATACAGCTACATTTAAAGTTAAGCTTGTAGCTCCTGTCGCGCTAGAAGATAAACAGAAGTTTGCTATACGCGAAGGAGGAAAGACTGTCGGTGCCGGTGTTGTGACAAAAGTCATTGCCTAACCATAAAGTAATTTATTAAACAAGTTCATTATAAAATGCCCAAAAAAGCGCAAAAAACAAAAGTTGTAACACAGGCGGATGATGCTCCTAAAAAAGCTCGCAAGATTTCTACTAAGAAAGAAATTAAAAAGGATGAAAGTGTTGTTAAGCTTCGCATCAGAGTTAGAGCATATGAGAATAAGATTCTTGATGCTTCTGTTAAACAAATAATAGACACCGCCTTTCGTCATGATGCGTCTATTTTGGGTCCAATACCTCTTCCAACTGAAATTAAGAAATATACAGTTAATCGCTCTCCTTTTATTTATAAAAACACAAGGGAGCAGTTTGAGATTAGAGTGCACAAGAGGATGATTGATATACTAAATCCTTCAGCAAAGACGATTGAGGCCCTAACAAATCTCAATCTTCCCTCGGGGGTTGATATAGAAGTTACGATGGTGTAAACTCAGGCCTTAAGAAACTGAATTCTATCCGCCAGCCGGCGGATAGAATTCAGATCTTAGCGCCTGATTTTTTATAAAATCAGAACAAATAAAATGAAGAAATTTATATTAGGAACAAAAGAAATGATGGTTGAATATTTTGATGAAGCAGGCATTGCGCATCCGGCGACTCTTGTTACTGCTTCTCTCATGACTGTTTTAAGAGCCAAAACCAAAGAATCTGATGGCTATTTTTCAGTGCAAGTTGGTTATGGAAGCCAAAAAAAACAAAGAATAACTAAGCCAGTTTTGGGGATTATGAAAAATTTTGGTCCATTTAAGACACTAAAAGAATTTCGTTTGCAAGAAGCTTCTACAATGAAAATAGGAGATATTGTTGATGCATCTGTTTTTGCAAAGGGTGATACCGTTGCTGTTTCTGGAATTTCAAAAGGAAAGGGTTTTCAGGGCGGAGTCAAAAGACACGGTTTTGCTGGAGGATCTCGAACACATGGACAAAAACACTCTGAACGCGAACCAGGTTCAATTGGAGGAGGGCTTCGTTCAAGAGTTCCGAAAGGAATGAGAATGGCAGGAAGAATGGGAGGAGATAGAATAACTGTTAAGAATTTGAAAGTTCTTGAAATAGATAAAGATAATAATATTCTTGTTATAAGTGGAGCAATTCCTGGAAGACGTGGGACTATGCTTGAAATAGTAAGTAAATAAAATGGATCCCGTACGAAATCGCGGACGCGGGGATATATAAAAAAATGACAACAGATAATAAAATTATTAATAATACAGAAACAAAGATACAGGCGCAAAAGCGTCCGCGTCCTATTTCGTTCGGGATGGAAGCAATAATATATAACCAAAAAGCGGAAGAAGACGGAAAGATATCTTTACCAGAGAAAGTTTTCGGAGTTGCTTGGAATGCTGATTTGGTTCACCAAGTGGTAATTGGTCAAAATTCAAATAAAAGAGTTGGAACAGCTCATACAAAGGACCGCTCTGAAGTTCGTGGAGGAGGACGAAAGCCTTGGAAGCAAAAGGGAACAGGTCAAGCTCGCCATGGTTCCTCAAGATCTCCTATATGGATCGGAGGAGGTGTTACTCATGGACCAAGAAAACAAAAAAATTACACAAAGAAAATAAATAAAAAGATGTCTGCAAAGGCATTATTTGCAGTATTAACAAAAAAACACAAAGAAGGAGAAATATTTTTTGTTGATGATATAAATTTTGGAGAAATAAAAACAAAAGGAGCAATGCAAGTTCTCTCTTCTTTTGAAAAGAAAATAAAAACACTAAAAGGTATTTCTACTGCAAAAAAACCAAAACTTTCCATAGCTATGTTTGGACGCAATGACAAGATGTATAGAAGTTTTAAAAATATCCCTTCAGTTGTTTTAACTGACGTGAAGAGCTTGAACCCAGTAGATGCTTTAAATTCTAGAAATTTGATTATATTAAAACCAGAAGAGTCATTAAAATTTTTAATGAATAGAATTGGAAAATAATTTTATGGTAACTAAATTAAAAAAAGAAGAAAAAGCATCAAAAAATATTGGGCCAGTTTTGAGTTTGCGTATGACAGAGAAGGCGACACTCGCTTCAGATAAGGGCACTTATGTTTTCAATGTTCTAAAAGATGCCACAAAATCTGAAATTAAAAAGGCAATAATTAAAGGTTATAAAGTTACTCCAAATAAAATCAGGATTGTAACGATAAAGCGGAAAGAAGTTATTGTTAGAGGTAGGCTGGGCACCAAAAAGGGAGGAAAGAAAGCCTACATTTATCTTAAAAAGGGAGATAAGATAGAAATGTAATGAACCATGAATCCCATTAGAGACCAAAGTGTTAAGATGGGATTTATGAAAAAAATATTATTTATGATAAGTTTAATTAACCAATTACAATTTAAATAGACTTCGTCCCGTTAGAAGCTGGCGCTCGGCTAGTGCCTCTCGGCTTCTAACGGGACTGTCTCTAACGGGATGAAATTTTATAAACCAACAAGTCCATCAAAGAGAGGTCAAAGCACTGTGTCGTACAGAGGCGTTTTGACTGTAAGTAAGCCAGAAAAATCTCTTACCACTGGCATGAAGAGAGGCGTTGGACGCAATAATCAAGGCAGAATCACAACTCGTCATAAAGGTGGAGGACATAAGAGATCTTTTCGTGAGATTGATTTTACTTATGACAAGATAAATATTCCAGGAATAGTTAAGAGTGTTGAATATGATCCAAACCGCTCTGGTTTTATTGCGCTTGTTTTTTATAGAGACGGAGAGAAAAGATATATTTTAGCACCTAAATCTGTAAAAGTAGGTAGTACTATTTTGACCGCCGAGAAGACAGATCTTATTCCTGGAAATGGAATGTTATTAAAAAATATTCCCGTTGGAACTTTTGTATATAATGTAGAATTAAAGTCAAGAGGTGGGGCTAAGCTCGCTCGCTCCGCTGGTGTTTTCATAGAAGTTGTTGCCAATAATGAAGGTTATACAAACTTGAAAATGCCATCAGGAGAAATTCGTATGGTTAACGAAACATGTTTTGCTTCTATTGGTGAAGTTTCTAATTCAGAACATCACTTGAGATCTTTGGGTAAGGCTGGACGCAGTAGATGGCTTGGTATCAGACCAACAGTTAGAGGTTCTGCTATGAATCCAGTGGATCACCCATACGGAGGAGGAGAAGGTCGTCAAGGTAGAGGCACAAGACGCCCAAAGACCATGTGGGGTAAGGTTACAGGAGGCCGAAAGACCCGTAGACCAAAGAAATATTCGAATAGGCTTATTGTTACCAGAAGGCCCAAAAAATCAAAATAATCTAAATAATTATATAGCAAAAATCCGGCAATTGCCGGATTTTTGCTAGTTAGAGCCTAAAGCTCTAACTCTATGAACTCTTGATGTGCAGTTCCAAGGAAGGCAAGGCCTCGGGAGTTTTTGTTGACATAAATTTTAAAAACCATTATAGTTATGACGGTTTTTTGCTCCTTAAATATACGAAAAATGAAAATTTATAAGTCACCTAAAATCGCTAAAATCGCCATAAGAAGAATAAAAGCCACTAAAAAGAAACATGGCAAAACACTTACTGAGTTCAAACAAAAACTTAAAAAGTGGGGAATAATAAGTAGTTTCCAATACCAAATACAAAGAAAGAAACTCAATTTACCAGGCAAGCCCCATAAAATTTATGAAGATGAATGGATTTCTTGGACCGATCTTTTTGATCGTCCAGCCAGGAGAATTATTATCCCAATCTCAACTTATGCAAAATGGAAAAAAGAAGTTAGGAGAAATGGCATTCGCACATCTCGGGAATATAAAAAAGTTTTTAAAAATTATGAAGGATTTCCGTCCAATCCAAATTATATTTATAAAAATAAATGGGAAGGATGGCAAAAGGTTTTTGGTAGAAAATCTTACAAAAAAAGTTTTTTATCATGGAATAATTTTTTGATATCTGTGCGCGAAGCTGGCATAACTTCATATCGTGCATATTCTGCTTTTATCAAAAAATATAATTTTCAGGACAAGTGGCCGTCAGATCCTCGGATTAAATATTGTCAATGGGTGTCTTGGTATGACACTCTAGAAAAGAAACGACCTACATATAAACAACTTCTTATTGAAGTTCGCAAAGCCGGTTTAAAAAACTGTTCAGACTATTTTAAAGAGCGTAAAAAGCATCCTTTTTGGCCAGATAACCCGGCACGAGCGGTGTATTATTCAAAAGAATGGATTTCTTGGAAGCATTTTTTCGGACCCAACTACAAACATAATAGGGGTCGTCCTCGGAATACTATCATATAAAAACCAAATACAGTTTGCAAAATTTTTATTGCAAACTGTATTTTTTTTTAGATATAAACCCCTGAGGCCTCATCTTGGGAGTTTTAGTCCTTTTACTGTGCCAGTTTTAGCTTGACTTCTAGAATTACATTGTATATACTTTAGGTATTATGAAAACATCAGCTTTAAGTATCAAAATAGACCCAAAAGTAAAACATGACGCGCAGAAAATTGCTGACGAGCTTGGTTTTACCCTTTCTGCTATTATAAACGCTTCCCTTAAAAATATGGTTCGTTCTAAGACAGTGTCTTATTCGCTCCTTGAACCTACTCCACTTTTACAAAATGCCATTAAATCTGCCCGTGCGGACCGTGCTAAAGGTAAATCCATTGGACCGTTTTATTCTGCAAAAGACATGATGAAATCACTTCTTTCTTAATTTTTTATGGCCATTACTTATAGCCGGGTTTTTAAGAAAATGTTCAAGAAAAAAGATGCTTGGGTGAAAGCTAAGTTTAGCGAACGACTTTTCTTGTTTATAAAAGAAAGGAATAATCCATTACTTAATAATCACTCTCTGGATGGGATATGGGCAGGATGTCGAAGTATAAACATAACGGGTGATTTTCGTGCGGTATACGAAGAATTGGGCAATGACAATTTTGAATTTGTCGCCATAGGCACGCATAGTGAATTGTATTTTTAAAGCGGGATTTCAATTACTGTTGAAATTTGACTATTTTATCGTTAAAAGCTAGTATAGACACAGGCCTTTTGGGGTCTTTATTTTTTAGGAAACAAAAAATTAATGTCACGATCAACCAAAAAAGGGCCATTTGTTGACCCAAAATTATTGAAGAAGATTGCAGGCAAGGATCCTATTAAAACAGGCCTTATTAAGACTTGGTCAAGAAAGTCAGCAATAGCCCCAGAAATGGTTGGTTTTAATTTTGGTGTTTATAATGGTAAAGAACATATTCCAGTGCTTGTGGCGGAAGATATGGTGGGTCATAAGTTGGGTGAATTTTCTCCAACACGCAAATTCGTTAAGCACGGAGGAAAGATGCAAAAAGAGCTTGAACAGAAAAAGAAGGAAGCAGAAATAGCATCTGCCCAAGCAGCCAAGACAGTAACAGCAGAAGCCAAGAAGTAGCAATTGTTCACGAATCATCCCCGAATTTATATGCGAATATTCGCGAAAAGATTTGAGAATGATTAGAGATTTAAATTATGAAAGCCTCAATAAAAAACTACAGACAATCTCCAAGAAAAGTTAGACTAGTTGCTAGTCTCTTGAAGGGCAAAACAGTTTCTTCAGCAAAAGAAGAATTGTCTTTTTTGCAAAAGCGCGCTTCTGCTCCAATACTAAAACTTTTAAATTCAGCAATTGCCAATGCAGTAAAAAATTTCGGTGAAGACGAAAAAACTTTAATAATTAAAGATATGCGAGTAGATAAGGGGCTTGTAATGAAGCGTTTTATGCCAAGAGCTTTTGGAATGGCAAAAAGAATCAATAAGAGAACAAGCCACATTTTAATTACACTTGAAAAGAGAGAAAAAGTTGATAAGATTAAAAAAACTAAAGTTTTCAAAAAGCTAGTAGCTAGTAGCTAGTAGCTATACATATTATTTATGTCAAAATCAGTTCACCCATATGCACACAGATTGGTAACAGTAAGAGATTGGAAATCTCGTTGGTTTTCTATTCCTAAAAAATTTAAAGAAAATCTAAGATCTGATGTTTTACTCCGTGAATATTTAGATGAAAAATTACGAACTTTTTATATTTCACTTGTTGAAATTGAACGCAAAGGCAAAACACTTCGAATAATTATACGAACATCACGACCAGGAATGCTTATAGGTAAGAGTGGAGAGGGAATAGAAAAACTTCGTCAAGATTTAATTTCTTTTTCAAGAAAAAATAAACTTCCAATTACAACTGAGTTTAAATTGGAAGTTTTAGAAGTTCCAGTTCCCGACGCAGATGCTGCCATTGTTGCTTATTCTATTGCCGAAGGACTTGAAAAGCGTCTACCCTTTAGGCGTGTTATCAAACAAACAATAGAGAAAACAATGATGAGCCGTGGAGTTCTGGGTGCAAGAATTTCCCTATCAGGAAGACTTGGTGGGGCGGAAATTGCTCGTGGAGAAGACATAAAGCGTGGAAGTATTCCACTGCAGACAATTCGTGCAGATGTGGATTTTGCTCGTGAAAGAGCACATTTACCATATGGAGATCTTGGTATTAAGGTGTGGATTTATAAGGGTGAAGTTTTTTCCAAAAAACAAGGAGCATAGCGACTATGTTTTTTGAGAACCCCGCCCCATTTTTGCGGGAAGATTGTTTCGCCAGAGAGTTCTTGCAGTAAGTAAGAAAATATTGAAAGAACTCTCTGGCTGAAGTAATCAGCAAAAACAATTATTAAAAGTATAAAGTTATTATTATCGGCAAAAATGAGGCGGGGTGACGATTTTCTAATCGCTCCGCTCAAGAAAATCACATGTTATTTCCTAAAAAAGTTAAATATAGAAAGTGGCATACCGCCAGAAAGAATAAGAGCAAGATGGTAAAGCCTGAAACTAGAGGTATTGGTTTATCTTTTGGATCTTTTGGGCTAAAAGCCACAAGTCAAGGTAGAGTTAGATCAAACCAGATTGAATCAGCTAGAAAAACTTTATCTAGAACAATAACAAAATCAGGAAAACTTTGGATTAGAATTTTCCCAGACAGACCTTATACGAGCAAACCACCAGAAGTAGGAATGGGAAAAGGAAAAGGAGATCCACAAGGATATTGTTTTGACTTGAGACCAGGCAGAATAATTTTTGAAGTTGATGGAGTGGAAGCAACCATAGCCAAGGATGCATTAAGAAAAGCAGGTGCTAAACTTCCAGTAAAAACAATGATAGTATCAAGATAAATGGAAATGAATCCCGTTAGAGACTAAGGTGTTAAGACGGGGTTTGAATAATAATAATTTATGATAAGTTTAATTAACCAATTACAATTTAAATAGACCTCGTCCCGTTAGAAGCCGAGAGGCGCTAGCCGAGCGCCAGCTTCTAACGGGACTGTCTCTAACGGGATGAAACAAACACTAGAACAAAAAAATAAAAAAACAATGAATGGAGTGATCGTATCCGACAAGATGGCAAATACCGCCGTTGTTTTGGTGACGCGTTTTGTAAAACATCCTAAATATCATAAATACCAAAAGCAGAGTAAAAAATACAAAGCTCACAATGAAGGCAATGCTCATAAGGTGGGAGAAAAAGTCGTTATTGAAGAAACTAAGCCAATATCAAAAAATAAGCATTTCAAAATAATTTAATTTAAATTTTATGTTACAAGATGGATCAATGGTAAAAATAGTTGACAATACCGGAGGAAAAATCGGAAAGATTTTCAAGGTGCTTGGCGGTTCAAAGCGTAGATATGCTGGTATCGGCGATATTGTTGTTCTTTCAGTAAAAGTTGCTGATCCAAGAAAGGGAGTAAAAAAGAAAGATGTTTTGCGTGGAGTAATAGTTCGCACAAAAAATGCTTACAGACGAAAAGATGGATCATATATTAGATTTGACGAAAACGCAGTTGTTATTGTTGAAAAAGGTAAGAATGAACCAAAGGGTGGACGTGTTTTCGGTCCAATACCAAGAGAGCTTGCTGAAAAAGGTTTTCAAAAAATAGTATCCTTAGCACCAGAAGTATTGTAAATCAAGGAACGAAGTGACTATGATTTACAATACCCCTCACCACTTTTACCAAAATTAATTAACGAAAAAACGAAAATATGATATATATTATAAATAAATTTAATAAAGAAAAAATTGTCCAAAAGACAATTTTTTATGTAGATTAACAGTAAAAGTGGTGAGGGGTGACGATTTTCTAATCGCTCCACTCAAGAAAATCAGCCATGCACATAAAGAAAAATGACAATGTAATAGTTTTGACGGGAAAAGACAAAGGCAAGAAAGGTAAGGTCTTGCGTGTTTTTCCTACAGCAAATCGTGTTTTAGTTGAAGAT
>Ga0209541_10007319_pt1 | contig 18609 bp, 13 predicted proteins | sample RifCSPlowO2_01_FD_184027 | JGI IMG/M metagenome (GOLD analysis project Ga0209541, IMG submission 184027) | Groundwater microbial communities from Rifle, Colorado - Rifle CSP2_plank lowO2_0.1 (SPAdes) (version 2) | ecosystem: Environmental > Aquatic > Deep subsurface > Groundwater | place... | reverse complement strand
GACATGCAAGCTCACGTACTTTCCAAATTGCTTATAAATCTTGTTCAGGCTTTGGTGATGTTCTAATCTTTTTTGTAGCTAAGAATATTGATGTTACACCGATCGCGATTCCTATGACAATACCAATTATCAGATAATTACTTTGATCTTCTTTTTGTTCTTCTTGTTCAGCTATAGGTTCAGATGGAACAACAGTGATTGGTGGCGACTCTGAAACTACATTAAAGCTAAATATTTGTGTAGCATCATTGCCTACAATATCGCTTGCAAATATTTCTAGTTCATGACTTCCAGTTGTAAGGAATTCAGAATCAATTGAGTTAGAAGATGAGTTTAACGGGATTTCTTTGTTATCAAGATAATATTTTGCAAAGTCAAGATTTTCATCTATGATTTGGGGGGAAATTATGTGTGTTTTGTTGATATTTTCTGGAATGGTCAAAATTATTTTGGGTTCTTTATCATCTGGGATAATTGTAGTAAATCGTGCAGAAACACTAATTGGTTCAGTAATAGCTTTGCCATCAAATAAAGTAGAATGGACCATTAACGTGTATGTCCCAGTTTGGTTTATTGGTGCATATAATACAGTTGATGTATTATCCTTATTTTTTACAGGAAAGAAACCTCCACCTTGACTAAATGATGTAGTACCAAGCCAGTCAAGTGACGGCCATCCAAGAAAGTGACCAAAGACGCCGGATGGAACATTTGTTTGAACTATCCTTCCGTTGGGATCAAATACAAATGCTGCAAGGTTGGTGTCATCGTTTTTCCATGAAATTTCAATTGCGGCAGTGTTTATTTTTTTATCATCAATTTCAAAATGATATTGTCTCCAATCTCCTGCCAAGTATCGATTTACCATATCAAATGCTCCTTTTACATATCCATTACCGTAAAGAACATCATCACTTGTGATTCCTTCAATAACAACAAGTTTGTCTCTCTCGACTTTTTTCTTAACTACGTATGATACTGGAACGTTTACTGTATGTTTTTCTCCTTCAAATGTTAAAAATCCTTGATATGTTCCGGGATGATAATCTTCTGGCACTACAATAGTTGCAGTTAGATTAGTGGAGTTTTTAGAATCAACGTAAATTGCAGTGTTTGTCCAAATCAAATTCCAATAATCTTTTTTATAATAACTTATAGATAATTCATAATTCATTGAAGTGGAATTTTGTTTTGTATCTCCAAACCAGTAAGAGAATCTAGTTGGCACTGGATAGATTCCAACTACTGGTGTGTTTGTAAATTTTGATTGTGGTTGTGAAACGCGCATTTCTTGTACAGTTCCCCATGATCCACCTCTGCTGACCATGGATAACTCATCGCTTTCAATTTTTGTGTTATTGTTTTTGTCATTCCAATCATACAAATAAAGTGATGATATTCTGAGATCGTTAGCATAAATCTTGTCGGTTTTATTCATAAATTCATTGAATGGAAAATTAACATTTAGTATCATTAATGAAGCATCATCAGGTATCGGGTTTGTTTCATTAAAATTTGAGAACAAAGTGTTATTTCCTTTTACACCAGAAAGACTGACATAATTTGGTATGTAGGTATCTGATTTATTCAGTATAGAATCTTTAAGTCGTACATCAGTTGTACCGTTAAATTGAATTTGCTTAATTAATTTGAAAGTTTGTGGTTTTATCTCGATTTCTAACTTGTTATCAGACGGATTTTCTATTGTAAGTGTAGTTGTGCTGCGTTCGCCAGGTAGTAAGTAACCACCAAACCAGCTTGTCTGTGGATAATTTTTTTCTGGTATTGTGAAATTATCGATTCCCAATATGTTTGAGTTTAGTTTGTTAATTGGATCATCAAGTATTTTTCTAATATTAGAAAAAGTAGAGTTGTTGTAAACCACAAACACTCCTCCATTGCCTTTTACAAAGTTGAGCGCATTAGTGGCATTTACCAGACCTGCACCCTGTGTAAAGACATCATTGCCCAAGTCAGTTGCAGTTGACATCAAAATGTTTTTTATTTTGAATGGATCATAATTTTCAGATTTTTCATTCATGCCTTGCATCAATAAAGCTGCAGCACCAGAAACAAGAGGTGCTGCCATGCTTGTTCCACCAAAAAGTGAAAAAGGTTCTTGTTTTGAGTCTTTTTTCATTTTTGTTATTGAGGATGGTGTAAAGCTGTACGCTCCTATACTCATTAAATCGGGTTTCGGATCTCCGATGATTCCAGGACCTCTACTTGAGAAATCAACAATCTCATTAGAGTTATCAGTTGTATTACCAAATCTTGGTTGTCCTTTGAATTGTCCATATCCTACGAATACATTATTAGTTGTTGCACCTACCGTAATACCGTATGAGGCGGCGTTTGGTAAACCAAGTGTTCCATAACCATGTCCTGAGTTTCCAGCACTCGTTACGATTGTAATTCCAGGATAATTTTCAGCAAGTGATTCTGGAGTAGATAATACGTTCAAAATCAAGGAAAGAATATCCATTCCAGGAGCTGATTGTAAGGATGGAAAGTTTGCAACGCCCCAACTATTAGAAATTATATCAGCTCTTGGTTTTTCATTAAAAACCCATTTATTTTCGTCATTGTCAAATCCTGAAATCCATAACCATGCATATACTGCATCGCCAAACCATAATGCTTTTACAGGAATAATCTCTGCATCTGGTGCAACACCTTTTATCGTATATTTTTTGGTATTGTTGTAAATATCATATTGTTGAAGTCCTTTTGAAGTTATAGATGCGGTACTAGCAGTACCATGTCCTATGAAATCTGACATCACTCCAAAAAAATTGCCTTTTGGGTCTAAGGCTGGCAGCAAGGTACCGTTAATGGCATTGATTGTTTTATCTATGGTAGATTTTTTCTTTTCAATAACACCATAAACGTCAACTACTCTTGCACCTATAGTTCCTGCACTATAATCGAATTTTCCATCCTTGTCAAAATCATATATTAGAAATTCTTTACCATCTCCTAGCTTAATTGGTGTTTCGTCTGAAAAATCAAAATCATATTTTGGTTTTTGATCTGATTTTAAATCAAACCTTGTAAAATCTTCCCATGAGCTTGACATGTCAGGTATTATTGTATCATACACACCGGCTGATTTTGAGTCTACGACTAGAACTGGAACAACTTGTACCCGTACAGTTGAATCTTGTAGAAATCCTTGATAGATTACACCTAGATGATAAAAACCACTTTTTGAAGCAATATACTCACGATTGTTTCGTCCAATCTTCCAATCATCAGATAATGTTCCATTGAAAACTGGCGAGTTACCTGCTATTGGAAAAAATGAATTGTATACTGGAATAGATGTACCTTTACCATTTTTTGAAATATCTAGAAAAACACCTTCTCGTTTGATGTAAACAGATGAGGTTACATTTTCAGGAAGAGTTTTAGTATAATTTCTTAAAATACCATATTTATCGATATTAGCTATGAATGTAGCATTAGTAAGAATAATTCCTTGACCATCTGCATCAAGCATTATTGGATGATTATTTTCATCTCTAGCTAGTGAATGACTGATATCAGGGTTTGAAAAATCTACCCCTGTATCTACTACAGCAATTTTTATTCCTTTTCCTGTATAATTATAGTTTTTATGAATATATTCCGAACCTACAATTTCACCTATTCTAGAAATTTCAGTTATTTTTTCTTGTTTATTTTGTTGAGAATGAAAATCTAACAAAAAATCTTCTAAAACATAGTATCCTTTTTCTTTAAGAGAAGATGCCTCATTTTCTTGTAATACGTTTACTGAAAAAAACCCGTTCTGTGAATTTACTGTATAAAGATTGTTTAAATGATCGCTTTGAATTGAGGCTGAGCCAAATATTAGATATCTCTTTTTGATTGATTGATGGTTATCAAACGGGGATATTTTTATTATATCTGAGTGTTGTTCAATGTTTTTGATTGATGTGATGATAGTTGATTGTTGTGGAATATCTCCTCCAAAAAATCCGTAAGAATCACTGATTAGGAATGATAGAAATATGATTGTTAATAGTAAAAAAATTAATCTTGACATAATATGAAAATGCAAAAGTTATAATAATAAACTATCTTCTTCTTGCGATTATTACAATTTGTAGTGCCACTATTATTGCAATTGAAGCAACTATTGGAAACAATAAAGAGTTTAGCTGTACTGATGCTTCTTCAATATTTGTAACAGATTGAGAAATAGAAGAGACGCTTGTATCTACATTATCGCTTGCACGCTTCAAAGTAGAACCAAAACCTTCGATTTCAGATTTTAGTGTGTCAAGTGAGCTTGAGGTTTCATCCAAAATCGAGTTGAGTTTTATGATTTGTTCTGAGACTCCACTAATGTCTTGACTTAAAACTAAAGTAGCGGCAGATCCATGAGAAATAGTACCTTGGGTAAATGAAACAATGTGAAAAACATATGTGCCTTTTTGTGTTGGAGTGTAATCTACAAAATAAAGTCCCTGATGTAGTGTATTAAATGATGTTGACAGGCTTTGAACTTCACCTGATGGTAGGTGTACATGTGATGTTTGAAGAATTTCATTGGGTTCTCCACCTATCAATAATCCGTCGCTTGTAACTTGTACAAAAACTCTAAATGAGTTATCAACTGCAGCGGTCTCTGGAGCAAATACCAGTGTATTTACAATGCGTTGCACTGGAACATTTATCGTTTCTGATGTGGAACTAAATTTTACATCTATTGTTTTTGATAAACCATTTTGGACAGTTGATATTACTTCAACTGTATATGTTCCGTATGGAAAATTTGTAGATGATTGTGGCCAAGTCAATAATACTATATTAAATGAACCGTCAGACTCTGTAATGACCTGCTCAAATTGTGCAATGGTTCCGTCCGGTGCAAATAATCTTATGATCAAATTTTCATTTGATATAGCCTTTCCGTATACAAAAAGCGGTTCACCGTCAGTATAGACTATGCTGTCAGTAAATACATCTAATTGTTCTGCAAAACTTGTAATTGGATTAATTGCTAATAATACAAAAAGAAAAATTGTAATTATTGATTTCAACTGATTTTCTGATAGTAATCCTATAGATATTTGCTTCTGGTGAACTACCACTCAACTTGTTGAGTGGTCTCTTTCTGCTTCACTGATACCATTGGCGTCTCTACAGACGTTACTTTCCGCAGTTCCTGCGGTAGATTGTCACTTGCGTGACCATAGTTGGCAAAAGCCAACAGATTCAATCCTTTTTTGAGAATGTTAATACTTGCATTATGATCCCTGTCCAAGACCAAATTGCAAACATTACATATGTGAATTCTTACAGTCAAACTCTTTGGCACTAAATTTGCACATCTTGAGCACATAACAGTCGTGTTTCTGGCTGGCACCTCTATTACCATTTTGCACTTGTATTGTAATTTTTGCACAAATGTTCCCCAGCTTGCATCTGCAATACTTTGAGCCAACCTGTGATTCTTTATCATGTTTAGTTTTTGCAGTTTCTCAACAAAGATAATATCGTGACTCTTGGCATACTGTGTTGATAGTTTGTGCAGAAAATCCTTGCGCCTGTTTTTAATTCTCTCATGAATTATTTGGTAGAATTTTACTGCCTTTTTACGGTTGTTTGAGCCTTTTTTTCGTCTTGATATCTTTCGCTGGATCCTAGCCAATGGTTTTAGTATCTTTTTTAGATTGAGCGGGTTTAGCGTCTGATGTCCTGCTGAATCATAGGCAAATGACTTTATTCCAACATCAATTCCTACTGCTTTTTCAAATGAAATCTTTGGAATGTGTATTATCGGTTCTTGCATGTCACATGTTACACATGCAAACCATTTGCAAGCCTTTGATTTTGTCACTATGATTTGTTTTATGGTACAGTTTTATGGTACAGTTTTGTGGAATTTTTCTGTGCTGTCTTATTTCCACATAACCAATCTTTGAGAGATATAGCAGTGTTTTGTCTCCGTGTGTTTCAAATTTATATCCTGATTGACTGTAAGTAAAGGTACAGTACTTGTTGTATCTGGTAAATCTTAATTGTCCTGGCCTGTATCCTTTTTTGTTTAATTCAATCAAGGCTTTTTCTGCACCTTCCAGCTGTGCAGATACTGCTTGTAATATCTTGCTGTGATATTGGTACAGCCATGATTCTTGCTGTTTTAATTCTGTCAAGATGTAATTCAGGTCATTTCTGCTAAGAAATCCTTTTTGAGCTTGCTCTACAAACTTATTGTATACCCATCTACATACAGCCAGATTGTTTTGCATCTTGTATTCCTGTGAGTCATTTGGGTATAGTCTGAACTTGTAGTTTCGAGTTTTTGACATTACCTAGTTTTGATCTATCATTCTTTCTTAAAATAGTAGTGATAGAAAAACTGCAAGCTCAGCTGTATACAACATCAACTATCATTGTCTGGTGTCCAAAGTATAGAAAAAAGATTTTGGTTAGCAACCTAAAGAGTTTCTTGATCAGGAGATTACATGTATTGCAAAATACAAAGACGGAGTTTTAGAAATGAGGATAAAATGATTCTAGACTTTTGTTAGGTTTGTGAAAAATAAGAAAAAGGGGGGAATTGTTTTGTTTTTTCTAGTCTTAACTTACGTTAATTGTTGTTGATACGGTTGGTGATAGTGCGGTTGGATTATCAACACTTTCCCAGACAAACACAGTTGCTGTGTATGTTCCAGGTGCGTCAGGTATCCATGACAATGCTGGGCTAAATGATTGTCCAGCAGTTAGTGAACCTGTAATCCATGCTAGTGAGACTGTGACGCCACTTGCGTCCTGAATCTGTACCAAGTATGCAAACTTTTGATCTCTGTCCTGGCCGTTTGATAGGTCGGCTGCAACCTGTACCTGTTGGTCTACGCTAACTGATGTTAACGAGTTGCCAAAGGCATCAACCACTCTTGCATTCGATGCTGGTGCACGCTCAAGAGGTGGCACGATTGTTCCGATTATTGACGTTCCAGTGACTTCAAGTTCGTCTGCTGTTGTGTACGGGTCAGGTAGTGTATTGTCCTCGTATTCTGCGGTGATTGTATCACCTTCTGCGACTCGGAGTCTGTGGCCAGATGATTCATCAGTTACAGTGAAGAACACTGTTCCTTCGAATATTCCGGTTGCCTCGTTTGTCTCAGATACGGTTAGGTCAATACCTCCAGCGTCAGAATCTGACCATACATCGACTTTGAAGTTGTCGACTGATTCTGGGTTAAGATTCATGTCTGGATCAACTATGCGTACTACACCGGTTCCTGTTGCAGGATAGCTTGCTTCAAGCCAGCTGACCTCACCAATATTCCATCTGATCAGTGCAGATCCTACTACTGTCTCATCCTCGTTGAACTCAAATGAGATAGTAATACCATCGTTGTCTTTTGCAGAAATCAGACCATCAGTTGGTCCGTTACCTGATGCGGTAGTAGATGACGTAAAGTCATTTGTACCATCACCATCTGCATCGTGGATAAAGCCCTTTAGGATTACCTCACCTGTGAAGATACCTGTGTCGGTACCTGTCTCAGAGAGACGATAGTTTGAAGGAATCTTTGCTGCTCTTGTCTGAACAATGAGTGGATCTTTTGCTGTGTTGCCTATATCGTCGATTAGGTTTGAATCAAAGTTGTGATCTGGTGCAACTACTGTGATAAAGACCTTGTCAGTCCATGTATAGACCTTCTGGTCTAGTTCCACTGTAGCGCCAAAGTTGGATGTGAAGATTACAAGGTTAATGTCTTGATCCTCTTCGCCTACAAAGTTAGCACCTGATGGACCCCAGTCGGTATATTCGAGTTCGACCTTTTCGCCTCTATCGATGTTGTTGCTCTTTAGTGCACTTGGAATCTCGATAACAATCTGGAATATTCCAGTACTGTCACCTGTTTCTCTGAAGTTTGATGGTTCTGGATCAAAGGCTAGCGCAGAATTGGCGTCTCCGCCTACTGATGCTTTGTCACCCATGGTTAGTTCGGCTGCATCAGAGTCCCACTCGATCAAGTCAAGATCGTATGTCTCTGCTGCGTCGTTATCACGGTCAAAGTCTGGCTCAATTAGTGTCAGAATCATATCTGAACCAATGATGTAGACAGACTTGTCTGACTGGATCACACCATTTCGTAGATCAAATGTTGCAGAATCGGTAACTGTAATTTGGTTACCTGAAGCATCTGTTGGGTCTGTGTATTCTACTGTGAGAATATCACCCTGTAGGATACAGTGACGACCATTAGTAGTGCTGTTTACTGCAAACTGACCAGTTGCTGCGTCACCTGCTGCGGTTAGTGCAAAGAATCTGTGATTCTCGTTAAACTTGAAGTTGCTTGTTGTACCGTTAAGTGCCTGATATTGCTTTGTTCCTGTTGGACATTTTGTGCTCAATGGACCATCAGTGTATCTGATGGTAAAGTCAAGCTCAAAGATTCCTGATGCAGGTTCAACTTCTGATATTGGGCCAACCTCTCTTGTTTGTGCACCTGTAGCAGCATTTGCGATGACTGTAGCGCCATTGGTGATTACACCGCTGTTAGCTTTGTCTGCGCCTGCTGTTGCAAGTAATGCAATATCATCACCACGTTGAACTGTGATCTTTACGGGACCATAGTTTGTACCGGTGACGTTTTGATTAATGGTGTCTGAACCAGGTGATGCGTTAAAGTCAGGATCGTTGATTCTGACATGAACAACAACATCACCGCTTGGTAGTACCTCAGTAGCAGAACCGGCGTCATTTAATCCAGCCGTATTAATCGCAGTTGCATGTAATGGGAATAGTGATCTGGTCGTAGTTCCGGATTTTGGAGTCTTGTCTTCTGGTCCAAAGCCTACACCGCCGTTATCGGTAAGTGAAGCCCATGGAACAGGATAGACTGTTCTATCAAGGCTTACAGAGCCTGTGTTGGCCCTAATGCCTGCTCCGTCTCCTACCTCTATTATCTCACCGGATGCATCCCTATAGTCAACATAGTTGACTTCGAGATCTTTACCGGTGGTAGATGTTAGGTCACCACTGCCATCTCCTCTTGCACAATAGTTAGCTGGTACTGCAAAGTTGCCTATGAATACACCAGTTGCGATGCCTGTCTCTACTAGAGTAAATCCAGTGTCGCCAAGTCCATCGTTGCTTAGCGCATCTAGGGTTTCGTCAGCACATCCTTCTGAGTTTTTTGGCGCAGTTACGTCTTTGTCAAACCATTGTTCATCATCAAATGTAATGTCGAGCAAACGACCAAAGTTTTCACCTCTACTGTTTTGACCGTAGTTTGGTTTACCTATTTGATCATATGCAATGTCATTAACATCTGGAGCATTATCAGTATTTGTTCTAACGACGGTGAAGATATCAATTACTTCAGAATCGACGTTAAGGTCTTGGTCTGCAAGTGTTATAGTTACGGTATCGGCAATCTTGTAGTTATCAAAGTCAAAGCTTACAACACCAGAGTGTGTCGGTGCTGCCTGTTGGTCTGCAATTGGCAATAAAGTACCATCGCCTGCTCTATCATTGTAGTTAACCCTTACAGCATCCTCATCTGTCAGGTCCTCATGAACGATGATTGATACATCATCGCTAATTGGGGCTAGAACAGTGTAGGTGCTTGTTTGGTTGATGTTGAGCTGATTAAGCATAACGTACTCTACAGTACCAATGAAGGTACTTGTATTATCGCCAGTTTCTTCAAGTTCCAGTCTATAAATTGCATCGTTGAATCTGTCAACACCTGTTGCTGAATCACCGTTGTTTGATGTACCAAATCTGAATAAATCAATTACTGCAGTATAGTTACCAGCAGATATTGTTTTACCAGTGGCTCCTAGATTGGTAAAGTTGACAATGAATTGAATTTCGTTGCCATCAGTAAAGGAGTTAGCATCCAGGACTGCGGCTGCATGTGTTATATCAATTAGCCCTTGGAACTCTACTATTCCATCTAGTGCATCTACTATTCCGACATCATCTATTTGGTTTGTAGGCTGAGAACCACTTAATCTGTTGGTTGTATCTCCAGCATCTACTATGGTGATGTTAATGTTAGCACCTGCAAGAATGTTGCTAGTTGAGTTACTTGCAAATGATCTGAGATCATAGTTAAGATAGTGATACAAACCGTTTTGCAGAGTACCATCAGATTCTCTTGTTCCGTTGGCAAGGAATGTCTCAAGTTCTGTACCGGTTGTTGATAGTTGGAATGTTAATCCACCCTCGTTACATATTTGGAATTGTGTGTTAATTCCAAGTCTTGCTACTGCGCTAAATGTATCAACTGATTGGCCATCGCCGTCTCTTTGATCAAAGACACGATCTCCGCTAAATCCGTTACATTCACCGTCATTATATGATCCTCCACCGTCTTTTAGCTTTGCTAAAGTGATTGGAGAACCAATAGTAATGGTTGGCCATATTTTGGTGTCTGGACTGAAGATATCCAAGTCCTCATCTACTCTAGAGTTGAGGTTTGCATCGTTGTCTACAAGTGTTACAGGTATTGTCTCACCAGAGTTCCACTCGCCACCTATGTCTGTTTCATCCATGCTAATTGTTGCAAATGAATTGCCAATAACTATGCTGTATGAAATATCATCATAGGTAAGTGTTGCAGAGGTTCCTCTTAGTGCGCCGTTATTTACCTTTAGTATAGAAACATCATCCTCATCAGTGGATGTAAATATGCCACTGTTTGGTGCTGTCTCTGTTATTGTGATTGGTAGACTGTTGTGCTGAATGGCGTTTGTTCTTAATCCTTTGTTAGCATCTTGACCTGATTCTGCAAATACTACAGAATCTTTGTTGTCTACTAATTTTACAACATCAACTGAGGCTTCCTGTGTATTGTTGTTTAGTGACAAAAATCCACGGTTATTGCTCTCAAACATGAATGTTGTTAGGTTGCCAAAGAGGTTTTGTGCACCAGATGCACCATCTGCATCAGGTAAACTGACTACACAATTGATGGCACCTGATGGACAAGACTGTGTGTTAAATGCAGCAGCATCGGCATCTCCCCTACCTGTCTGGTTGAACAGCTGGTAGAAGACTGTCTTGTTTCCTGTAGTTGAACGCACATTGCTGCCATAGGACCACGAGTCCTCGTCTGTTGGGTCAATGTTTAGCTGAAAGTCTGTCAGTGTGAAATGTATTACAGAGTCTTGCGGATACAATGCCCTATCAAAAGTAATACTTTTGTCAGTCATTGAATCAAATGTCAGGGTTGTAGTTTGTACGCTACCACCTTTTTGATATTTGACTATAGCTTGACCTGTTGGTGTAAAGTCGTATAGCTGAATAAATGGCCAGTAGTTGGTATCTCTTATTCCAATCTGACCGACTAGTACTCCTGTTGTTGCACGAGTAATAGTTCTGTTCTCTCTTACAACGTTCATCTCTTTGTCATTCTTTGATACAAATCCACTGTTTGCTCCTGTAGCACAGGCTGCAAATGTAGTTGTACCATCAGTACCGTTGGCACCGGAGGCAGTAGTTCTTGTAGCGTTAGATGGAATCGCAAAGCCCTCAGTCTCAGTCATTGAGATTGAAGCACCAAGTATTCCACCAGAGGTCTTGTCACAAAACTTGCCAAAGTTGAGTCCTTTGCCAGGTCTTGTAGAGTTGTCTGCTCCATCGCCTGTGGTGTTAATTCGTGGTTGTGTAGCATCTGCTGCCTGAGCTTTTGCTCTGTCAGCAAAGTAAGCATACCAGCTACCATCTGTGGTTTGGACCATTCTAAGTTTTTTACCGTTTACTGTAACTGTTGGCTCACCGTGTCCATCGTCTAGTGAGGCAATGGAACTATCTGATACGACCACTTCAACTACCATTGGGCCTGTAAAGATATTATTTGAAAAAGAGTTTTCTGCAGATACGAACAAGTTTGCATTGTGTGCTGCTTCTGCTTCCGGCATTGTGCCAGGAATTGCAAATGACAGCCCACCTGCGAACATAATTGTCATTAGTGTAAGACTAGTTAGTTTCCTTACAATTTCGTTTTTCATGTTATTGTCGTTTTGTCAGAAAAAGAGTATATAAGGCTAATGGACATTTTGTTCATATTTTTGTTATCTTATACGTGCTTTTTATTCAAAAGGCAAACTTTGTAAATTTTTTTGATCGATTATTGTAATATTTAGATTTGGTACATAAGGAAAAGGCCACTTATCTTGCTAGTGTTGTTTTTAGACCTAAAAGACTTTTGTATAAAGAGACTGCGTCCTTTTCGTCTTTTGTGCCTACTATAATAGCTGATCCTCGCTTCATAAAGCTAACGGAAAGATCACTTGTCCTTAAAGAAAGCCCAAGATCCCCCAGATTTTCTACTTTAAAGCCACCGTCTTTTGCAATATTAGATACTTTACTTGCATCAAGTTGAAAGGTGTCAGTAGGTGTAATAGAAAAGGTTCTTTTTCCTCTGTTTCTTCCACAAAGTTCCTCAACTATTAGTTCTTCTTTTTGAAAAATTAGGACTTTACCGGAGCCGCATACAGGACATTCATCTACTTTGAAAGTTTTAGTAAATGTAAAATCCAAGTTTTCTAAATCAATGTGCAGAATTCTATTTACAAGACTAGGTTTTTTTCCAGTAATTATTTTAACGGCTTCTGAAACTTCGATTCCACCAATTATAGAAAGGATCGATGGGTGTACTCCTTCTATACTGCATGTTGGCATAGAATCTTCATCTAGTGCAGGAAACACACAATGATAGCATGAACTTTTTTTTGGAATAACTGTAAAGACCTGACCTGATACTCCCACTGCAGCGCCAGTAACAAATGGAGTATTATTTTTAACACAAGCTTTGTTAAGAGAATATCGTGCATTTACACTGTCTAATGCATCAATTACTACATCGTATCCTTCCACAACATCAAATGCTGTATAATCATTAACAGATACTGGCAAAGATTCTATTACTACATCAGGATTTAATTTTTGTAACTTTTTTGCTGCTACTTCAACTTTGACTTGTCCTACATCAGATTCATCAAACATTGTCTGACGATGCAAGTTTGATAGCTCAATTACATCTCTGTCAACTATTCGTAACCTCCCAACACCCATTGCAACAAGTCGTGTAGTTATTGGGTTGCCAAGACCACCAACTCCAACCACACAAACTTTGGCATTTCGAAGGTTTAGCTGTCCTTGATATCCGATCTCTTCTAGCATTATTTGTCTTGAGTATCTATCAAGATCTTTACTGGATAGCTCTGATCCACCAGCTACTGCAGGTAAAATGTATATTTCATCACCGTCATTTAGGGATGTATCCAATCCACCTGAAAATTTTGCATTTTTGCCATTGATGTATATGTTGATAAGTGAACGTGGAGTACCATCATCGTTTAGTACTCTTTTTTTAAACTCATCACCCATGTCTTCTGAAATCTTGGTAAACGCTTCTGCAAGTTTTGAGGCTGAAATTGTAATTTTTTTTTCTCCTGCTCCTTTGTTTAGAACTGAGGGAATCGTAAAAGTTATGTTTGGCAGATCATTTCACCCTTGCAGAAATCTTTACAACATCAGGTTGCATAACTTGTGGTTTTTGCAATACCTCCATCAATGCTTCTGTTGCCTTTAATCCATTTCCTGTCACATAGCATATTGTAGTATCGTTTTTGTCTATCATTCCATCTTCTACCATTTTTTTTAAAACTGCAACAGAAACTCCACCTGCAGGTTCTGTAAAGATACCTTCTGTCTTTGCAAGTAAAAGTATCGCATCAAGTATTTCTTTGTTGTTTGATTCTTCTGCATGTCCGTTGTATTGTTGTAATCGTTTTAACACATAACGACCATCACCAGGATCTCCAATAGCTAAACTTTTTGCTATAGTGTCTGGATTTTCAACAGGTACTACTTCCTTACTTTTTTTCTTAAACGCATCAACGATCGGGGCGCATCCATGTGGTTGAGCTGCAATAATACCCATATTTGATATATCATCTAACAAAGAAACGCTTTGTAATTCCTCAAATCCTTTACAAATTGCATTAAGCATTGCGCCACTACCAACAGGAATTATAAGCTGATCTGGTACCTGCCATTCAAGCTGTTCTGCAACCTCAAATGCTAATGTTTTTGATCCTTCTACATAGTATGATCGCATGTTTATGTTAACGATTCCAATTCCTTTACTGTCACCAATTTGTGCTGCGATTCGATTTGAATCATCGTATGTACCGTCAACTGCAATAAATTCAGCTCCGTAAGATAGTGCTTGTACAATTTTTGCATGTTCAATATCACTTGGTGCAAACACATAACAGGGAAATCCACCTTTTGCTGCATGAGCTGCAGTTGCTGCGGCCAAGTTTCCAGTGGAAGCACATCCTACAGCAAATAAACCAAACTCTTTTGCCTTAGAAACTGCAATACCTGCAGGTCTATCTTTAAACGAAAATGTTGGGTTCACAGAATCATTTTTGATATAAAGATTGTTTAGACCCAGTTTTTCTCCTAGTTTTTCTGCCTTTATTAAAGGAGTCATACCTGCATGAATGCTTACTATGTTTGCCTTGTTTTGTATTGGAAGTAGCTCAAAATATCTCCAGTATGTATGTTCACGACTCGCAAATGTGTTCTTGGTTACTGTAGGAAAATCATATTTTACATCTAAAGGACCAAAGCATTCATCACATACATACTTGAAAGTAGGTTCAAAAGATTTCTTGCATTCTCTGCATTCAAGTGATATAGTCATGTTGTTTTCTCTTGTCTATTATATTGATAAAAAGTCCTAATATCAAGTTAAGTATTACTTAATTCCTAATGTCAGAAAATTAAATGATATAAAAATGATCATTTGATAATAAAGCATATATTTAAAAAACAAAAATGTTGAAAATGATCTCAGATTATGAAAAAATTATCTTCTATTATAATAGCTGCGATAATCATAGTAATATTGGTTTCAATATATTTTGCTAGTACACAAATAAGAGATTCTCCTGATGAGGGGTTTGAGTGGATAACTTCTGGACCTTTTTCAGTAAGAGGTCATCAACACAAGTTGGGTGAAAATATTTTTGTTGTTGCTTATGGAATAACGTCAGATGAAAAAGGCACTATCAGAGTATATACGCCAAAAAATATAGAGTATATTTATTATCCATTTGATGGGTCTGTAAAATCAAATTTTAATGTATATTTTAAACCAGATACATTTGCAAAAAAAGATAGATGTAGTCCAGAAGACTTTGTTGGTATATGGACAATGAAGTTTGAAGGGGTCACTTATCCACCAATTCAGTTCGAGTTAATTAATGAATACATAGTTGGTGGAGAAGAGGATATAATTGATTTGTGTAAATATGTTACTTGAGAATGTTATGAAAACAATTTTTTTGGCCTGTATGACATGCAGGTCCTGATGGCTCTACCAGATAAATAATAGCATCTAAATCACAATCAACAAGAATCTTTTTTACTTTTTGTGTGTTTCCGGATTCTTCACCTTTCATCCATAATTTTTTTCTTGAACGGCTCCAAAACCAAGAGATTCCTGTCTTTTGTGTAAGTTCAAGTGATTTTTTATTTGCATATGCCAAAGTCAAAACCTCATTAGTGTTGATGTCTTGCACTATTACTGGTATCAAACCATTTTCTCTTTGAAAATCAATTTCATCAATTGTTTTTTCCATCGAGTTCACTGTTTTATTGTTAAAATTTTACCTTATAATCTTACAGGAATAGTGTTTTCTTTAAGGTATTCTTTTACTCTATTCACTGACTGATCTTCATAATGAAATATTGATGCTGCCAACGCAGCTTCTACCTTTGATTTTTTAAAAACATCTAGCATATGTTCTGGTTTTCCGCAACCACCAGAGGCAATTACAGGAATAGTCACAGCGTCAACTATTGTCCGCGTTAGTTCAATGTCGTACCCATCTTTTGTTCCATCTCTATCTATACTAGTTAGTAAGATTTCACCTGCGCCTAGTTTTTCTACTTTTTTTGCCCATTCAATTACATCAAGGCCTGTTTCTTCTTTTCCACCATAAATAAAAACTTCAAACCAATACTTTCTATTACTACCAGAAAAAATGTTTTTTCCTTTTTCTGTGTTGTAATTTCTTTTTGCATCTATTGCAACAACAACACATTGTCTTCCAAATTGTTGCATTAGTTGCGTGATTATCTGTGGATTTTTGACAGCGCCTGTGTTTATTGCAACCTTGTCTGCACCGCTAAGTAATATATCACGTGCGTTCTGAAGTGTGCTTACTCCACCACCTACAGTAAATGGAATGTCAATTACTTGTGCAACTTTTTGTACAAGTGTTTTAATTATCTCACGTCTTTCTTCAGAAGCTGTAATATCAAGAAATACAAGCTCATCTGCTCCTTCTTTACTATATTTTTCAGCTAGTGATACAGGATCGCCTGCATCTTTAATTGAAGAAAAACGTAATCCTTTTACAACACGACCATTTGCAATGTCAAGACATGGAATTACTCTTTTTGTTAGAGTCATATCATCTTCTTTGCTTCCTTAATCGAAATTCTATTTTCATAAAGTGCTTTTCCTAAAATAACACCGTACGCATTACAGTTTTTAACTTGTAATACATCGTTAATGTTTGATATTCCTCCACTTGCAATAATTTTTGTACCATTTATGTCACATGCTTTTTTTAAAAATTTTAAATCAGGTCCTTGAAGTGTACCATCTCTATTCACATTTGTCAGTAGAAATTCAGAAAATCCCATTTCCAAAAAATCATTAAGCCCATCAATCAAATTTGTTCCTGTGTTTTTTTTCCATCCATCAACTACTATATTTCCATCTACATGATCTGTAGATATTACTATTCTATCGTTGCCAAAATCTGACAAAAGTTTTTTCAAGAGTTGTTTATTTTTGAAGGCAAGTGTGCCTAATACCACTTTTGATGCAATGCTTAGAGCCTCAGTAATTGTAGCTTCATTCCGCAGCCCTCCTGCTACTTGAATAGGAATTGATAGTTCTTTGACAATTTTTTTGACTAGTTCCCAATTAGAGCCTCTTCCTAATGCCGCATCAAGATCTACCAAGTGAATAAGGTCTGCGCCAGATGTTTCCCATTGTTTTGCAATTTTTATAGGTTCATCACTGTAAATTGATTTTTGTTCTGCGTCTCCTCTGAATAGTCTTACTACCTTTCCTTCCATGAGGTCAATTGCTGGAATAATTTTCATTTTTTACACACACTTAGAAAGTTTTGAATCATTATTGCACCAACTGGACCAGATTTTTCTGGATGAAATTGTGTGCCAAAGAAAGTCTTTTCTTCTACTACTGCAGGTATCTGAATTCCGTAATCAGTATCAGCTACAACAATTGTATCATTTTTTGGTTTGACTCTATATGAGTGAACAAAGTAGACCCAAGATCTATCCTTTACATCTTCCAAAATTTTGCTTTGCTGTGTTATCTGAATGTTGTTCCATCCCATATGAGGTATTTTCATTTGTTTTGGAAGCAATACTACTTCGCCTTTCATTATATCTAATCCTTTTTCTTTTCCCTCTTCACTTTTTTCAAAAAACATTTCCATTCCAAGGCATATACCCAAGACTGGCACTTTGTCTTTTATAAAATCATTGAATTGTTTTTTTGAACGTTCACGAATGCTCTTGATTGCTGGATCAAAGTTACCTACACCAGGCAAAATCAAACCAGAATAGTTATGTGAATTATCAAAGCTTGTTATAACATCTACTTTTGCATTGTTTTTTTCAAGTGAGTTTTTTAAGCTAAAAATATTTCCTGCTCCATAGTCAAATATTGCAACTTTAACCATTACATTGCGCCCTTTGTACTTGGGATTCCTTTTTGTTTTTTGTCTCTAGTTGACGCTAATCTAAATGCAACAGCAAGCGACTTTATTGCAGATTCTACTTTGTGGTGATCATTTTCTCCATACTTGACGCTTACGTGGATACAGCTGTTAAGATTCTGAATCAGTGATTGGAAGAAGTGTTCAATGTCCTCTTTTGATATCCCTTCAATTTGATTTCGTTTCATACTCAAGCTGAGCTTTCCATATTGTCGTTTTACAAGATCTATTGAAGCTTCAGATAATGAATCATCCATAGGTACTGATGAGTATCCAAATCGTGTAATACCTGCTCTGTTTCCAAGTGCTTTATCAATACATGAGCCAATTGTTATTGCGGTATCTTCTATGAGGTGATGTTCTATGTTATCAAGTGACTTTGCCTTTACATTAAGATCAATCATAGAGTGTTTACCAAATGATATTATCAAGTGATCAAGAAAGCTGATTCCTGTGTTTGCTAAGATTTTTCCTGTTCCATCCAAGTTTACACTAACCACAACGCTTGTTTCCTTTGTTTGTCGTTTAATTTGTGCAGTTCTTGCTTTCATGTAAAATCACTCTGAGATGAGAATTATTCTCAAACCAGATTTAATGCCTTCGGAAGCAAATCAATTGATTGTAATATCATTGGAGTATTTTTTTGTTCAAAAAAGATTCTCTTTGATTCATATGATTTGCTTGTTCCAAATATTGCACAAAATATAGTATCATAACCATTTTCTGTTACTTTTTTTGCCATGATATAATCTTCCATCGAATCTCCAACATAAAGACAACATGCTGAGT
>Ga0209541_10007310_pt1 | contig 18621 bp, 17 predicted proteins | sample RifCSPlowO2_01_FD_184027 | JGI IMG/M metagenome (GOLD analysis project Ga0209541, IMG submission 184027) | Groundwater microbial communities from Rifle, Colorado - Rifle CSP2_plank lowO2_0.1 (SPAdes) (version 2) | ecosystem: Environmental > Aquatic > Deep subsurface > Groundwater | place... | reverse complement strand
AAATATGGCGATATACCCTTAGGCGAACTGCCAATTGTGCGTCTGGTGGGAGCGGTAGTTTATGCTCGTCATGGGGAAGATACTTATTTGGCGTTGGTTCATGACGTTTTTGGACATTGGACTCTAACTAAAGGTAAACTGGAGGAGAAGGAGAGCGAAGAAGATGGTCTTTGTCGGGGGGCCGAAGAGGAACTCGGCGTACCCATTAACATTATCGAGCGGCTAGGAGAGAATTCGTATCAGACTTACCACCCAGAAAAAGGCAAAATAATAAAACAGGTTACTTACTTTCTGGCTGAAGCACCATTTAAAGAGCTTTCCCTAGAAAAGAAGGAGGAACGAGGCGGTCTCGACGATGTGCGCTGGTTCAAACTCGCTGATATCCTTGATCTCAACTTCTACGATGATATCTTGCCTATCATCACTAAAGCCATAACAAAATTAGCAGAATCCAAATAACGAATCATATGGATTTCTCAAAATTTGAAGAGATGGCGGGGGTGACATTTAGAAACAAGACTCTTCTAAGACAGGCCTTCACTCATCGCTCATATATAAACGAGAATCGGGGTACCAAGCTTGAGCACAACGAGCGGTTGGAATTTCTCGGTGATGCTGTTTTGGAACTGGTCATCACCGACTATCTCTACGGAAGCCTTAAAGATTCAAACGAGGGAGAATTAACTTCATTGCGCTCAGCCTTGGTCAATGCCGATACTTGTAGTCTTGTTGCGCAGACGCTTGGCGTCAACGAGTTCCTGCTTTTATCACGCGGCGAGTCAAAAGATACCGGACGGGCGCGCCAGTATATTCTCGCCAACACCTTTGAGGCTCTTATTGGCGCTATTTATCTTGATCAAGGGTACCAGACCGCCAAAGATTTTATTCTCGTCCATGTAGCGCCCTTGATAGGGAACATTCTCAAAAAGGGGGCTTGGATAGACGCCAAAAGTCTTTTCCAAGAAAAAGCTCAGGAGTATCTTAATGCTACCCCTATCTATAAAACCATAAGTGAGTCCGGGCCTGACCACGACAAACACTTTACCGTGGGAGTCTATATTGCCGCTCGGCTCTACGGCGAGGGTGAGGGTAAGAGTAAGCAGGATGCCGAACAAGAAGCTGCACGAGAGGCACTTCTGTCTAAGGGTTGGAAGTAACACAAACAAATCGGAATGCATCTTAAATCAATAGAACTCTCGGGATTTAAATCTTTTGCGAGGAAAAATACTTTTGAATTCGATTCGCCGATCTCGGCTATTGTTGGGCCAAATGGTTCGGGTAAGTCAAACGTTGCCGAGGCTTTCCGCTTTGTGCTCGGAGAGCAATCTATCAAGAGTATGCGTGGCAAGCGCGGTGAAGACTTGATTTGGAACGGCGCTACAAGCGAACCGCGTGCTAATAAGGCGGCTGTCAAAGTAATTTTTGACAATGCCAAAAAAATTTTTGACATAGATTTTCCTGAAGTAACCATTGAGCGAGCAGTTCATCGTGATGGTTTAAACGAATATTTTATAAACGGCTCTCTTGTACGCCTCAAAGATGTTCTTGAGCTTCTCGCGCGGGCCCACATTGGCGCCTCTGGTCATCACATTATTTCTCAGGGCGAAGCCGATAGAATTCTTACCGCTAATCCAAAGGAGAGGAAGAGTATGGTTGAGGATGCACTTGGGCTTAAGCTCTATCAATACAAACGCCTGGAAAGCGAGCGCAAACTTAAAAAGACATTCGAAAATATCGAGCAGGTTGAGGCTCTGCGAAAAGAAATCGCTCCGCACTTGAAGTTTCTTAGAAAGCAGGTCGAGAAAATTGAGAAGATGGAAAATATGCGCACTGAATTTCTCACGCTCGCCCAAGAGTACTTCAGGCGAGAAGATATCTATCTGGTCTTATCAAAGGCGGCGCTTTTGGCAGAAAGGAAACCGTTAAACGAAACTCTGGAAGAACTTTCCAAAGAGTCAAAAAATGCAAAAAGAGTAATTGAGCTGGAATCCGGATTAAGTGCCGTTCAGAAAGAGAAAGATAGTCTGACAAGGGAAATCGGCAAACTGGAGGGGTTTATCATTGCGGAAGAAAAGACCATTGAAAATGAAAAAAAATTATCTGCTTCCGATGAACTGAAAACCGTCAAACTCAGGGAAGTAGAAACTCTGTATCAGGAAATCAGCATGCTTTCTGATATCGCCGCGATTAAGAAAAAGTTTGAAAATTTCATCAAAGAAAGAAAACGCGATACGGATTCTAAATTGATTACAGAGGCGCAGGCGAGGATAGCAGAGTTCAAAAAGCATCAAATGGAACTCGAGGTGTCTCTAGAAGCTCTTAAGAAAAAAGAACGTGAAATTTCTGAAGCAGAAAAAGCGGTTTTTCGCATTATGTCAGAGGAGAATGAACTGATTTCAAAACTGAATCTATTGAAAATGCGTGAGGATAAGCTCAATCTAGAGGAAGAGGAATTCAAGCGCGAACTCGAAGAAGTGAAACGTCTGGTCGGACCGGATATTTTTCATTACAAGGACGACGCGTTTGGAAATCTAGAGACACAGGGTATCTCTGTGGAAGACAGGAAAGCCCAGAATGAAAGAAAGCACGAGATCGAAAAGTTTAAAATTCGCCTGGAAGACTCAAGTGTTTCGGGTATGGAAGAAGTCCATAAAGAATACAAAGACACTTCCGAACGCGACGCCTTTTTAGCGCACGAATTGCTTGATCTTGAGAAATCTGCCAAGACTCTAGCCGAGCTTATAAAAGAATTAGAGACACGTTTGGCGGTTGAATTTAGCTCTGGTCTAGAGAGTATCAACAAAGAATTCAGCAAACTCTTTATCGCCATGTTTGGCGGGGGGGAAGCAAGTTTAGTTCTTACGAAAGAATCAAGTAAGAGATCCGATTTAGAAGAAATTGATTTGGAAGAACAGAACGAGAGAATTGAAGAGGGTCTCGATATTAAAGTCAACCTGCCTAAGAAGAAAATTCGCGGTTTAATAATGCTCTCCGGCGGAGAGCGGGCGCTCACTTCTATCGCACTTATTTTCGCAATCTCCCAAGTTAACCCTCCGCCATTTATTATTCTTGACGAAACGGATGCGGCGCTCGACGAGTCTAATTCCAAGAAATACGGAGATTTAGTCGAGATACTCTCAAAACATTCCCAGCTTATTTTAATTACTCACAACCGCGAGACCATGTCTCGTGCCGGAGTTATCTATGGTGTTACCATGGGTTCAAGTGGAATCTCCAAGCTTCTCTCTATCTCTTTTGATGAAGCCGTCGAAGTCTCGAAATAGTTCTAAAGTAGAAGTAGATATGTTATTAAATAAACACGAAATCAAGGGTTTTGCGTTCTGGATCAGAGGCCACCAGTTTTACACGGACCTTGTCGCTTAGTGAGTACTTCTTGCCCGTTCTCTTACCCACTATGGCATAGAGTTTCTTGTTGAGTTCGTAGAAGTCATCTTTCATGTCGCGTAGTTTGACCATGCCTTCCGCTTTAGTGTTAACCTCTTCAACATAGACTCCCCACTCTGAAACACCAGAGATAGTAGCGTCAAACTCTTCGCCAATATGATCCTTCATATATTCCACTTGTTTGTATTTAATAGAAGCACGTTCAGCCTCTGCCGCTTCTACCTCGCGCTCGCTTGAGTCATCACAGAGTCTCTGATATTTGATAATCTCATCTTGCTCAATCAGGCCTTTTAAAAGGAAGCGGAGGAGTAGTCGATGAACAAGCAGGTCCGGATAACGGCGGATGGGCGAAGTAAAATGAGTGTAATACTCGAAAGCTAACCCGAAGTGGCCGATGTTTAAAGTGGAATATATCGCCTTTGACATGGCTCTAACCGCCGCCGTCTTGACGAGCATCTCTGCCGGAGTCCCTTCGACCGAGCGGAGCATCCGAGCAATATCTTCACCGGTGGTCTCGCCATCTTTGTTCTTAAGTTCGAAGCCGAGCGCTTTGACAAAGGCGGCGAGATTCACAATTTTTTCCCTATCTGGGGCGTCATGGATACGGTAGACAAAAGCAGCACGGCTTCCGCCAGCTGGCGGATTGTCATTGGCGAGATGCATCCGGGTTGCTACCTCACGATTGGCAAGTAGCATGAAATCTTCAATGAGTTTATGAGTATCTTTGCGCTCCTTTTTGTACACTCGTATTGGTTTGCCCAAATCATCAAGTTCGAACTTTACTTCCTCGGTTTCGAAATCAATGGCACCTTTCCTAAATTTCTCTTTTCGCAGTTTCTTGGCGAGATTATTTAGAATTTTTAATTCTTCAACAAATATTCCCCTGCCTTTATCTAAAATATCTTGAGCTTCTTCGTAGCTGAAGCGCTTGTCGGATTCTATGAGTGTCTTACCGAACCAGCGTTCTTTGACTCCAGCCCCTTCGTCCATTACGAAGACTGCCGAGAAGGCGTATTTAGGTTCGTTCGGATTGAGAGAGCAGAGATTGTTGGAGAGCACTTCCGGAAGCATCGGAATGGTGCGGTCTACAAGGTAGATAGAGGTGCCGCGCTTGCGTGCTTCTCGGTCGAGTTCGGTTTTTTCCATTACGAAGTGAGAAACGTCGGCGATGTGAATGCCTACCTCATAATCTCCGCTTGGTAATATTTTGAGAGATATGGCGTCGTCAAAGTCTTTGGCATCCTCGGGGTCAATGGTGAAAGTGGTTCTGTCGCGGAAATCCTTGCGATCTTTTAATTTATCCTCTTTTTTATATTTCTCTTTCCACGCTTGCGCCTCTTTCTCCACCTCGAGAGGGAAGTCGACTTCAAACCCGCTTTCATAAACAATACCAAGCATTTCGGCATTGTGTTCTCCGGCCCGACCGATGACCCGAATCACTTCACCCTTAGGGCTTTTTAATGGATCAGACCATTCAACAATCTTGACTTGAACCTTGTCTCCGCCGGAGGCGCCCTGAACGGAGTCGAAGGGCACAAATACATCTCGATACATACGCTTATCGTCTGGTACCAAGAAAAATCCTCCGCCAGCTGGCGGACTAGCTCTCTCCAATGTGCCAACGAACTCTATTTTATGTCGCTCGATTATCTCTAAAACTTTTGCCTGTTTTCTTCCAAGAATTTCTTTATGAAGTAGCTCAACTTTGACTCTATCGCGATTTAAGGCGGCATTTAGGTTTTCTGGCTGGATTTCGAAGTCTTCATCAGCGTCTGGAATAGGGAAATAACCCACGCCCTTACCAGTAACGTGAACAATTCCCTCGAGTATATTATTTTCTTCTGGCTTCACTTTCCGCATACTATATCAGATTTGTGCCCGGGGTGGGCATCGAACCCACATCTCTTGCGAGACACGATTTTAAGTCGTGCGCGTATACCTATTCCGCCACCCGGGCTTAGCCCCGCCTACGCTAAAGCTTCGGCGGGACGCTGAATTTTGTAATCGCGGTTCGCGCGGACAAAGTTCGCGGAGGCGTGGAGGGGAATCGAACCCCTGCATGTTGGTTTTGCAGACCAAAGCGTTACCACTTCGCCACCACGCCAGTATTATAATCAAACCTTTATTACATTATCATAATTGATAAATCCCCGCTTTTTTGGAATACTGTATTGTTGTATCCCGCCCCGATGGGGCAAGCGCGCCCATACCCGCCCGAACGTGCCGAACATCGTTCGGTACGGGCGGGGCTCAGTTGTCAGGGTTGGTAGGGCAAAAAACATATGTACACCGTATACGTACTTAGAGATTCTATAGGAAAGTTGTACAAAGGAATGACTAGTAATTTAAGGCGGAGACTGTCTGAACATAGATCAGGCCAGACCTTATCAACTAGGCGATTTAAAAATCTTGATGTTATTTATACAGAGGAATATGATGGTTTTGAAGAAGCTCGCAAACGTGAGATATACTTCAAAACTGCCGCGGGTAGACGTTTTCTAAAAAATATATTGCGCCCATAGCTCAGTTGGTAGAGCAGCTCCCTCTTAAGGAGATGGTCCGAGGTTCGAATCCTCGTGGGCGCACTGCCGAGGTGGCGAAATTGGTAGACGCACTGCGCTTAGGACGCAACGGGGTAACCCATGGAGGTTCGAGTCCTCTCCTCGGCACTAGCAGCTTGCCTCGTAGGCAAGTTTTCACCACATAAAAAAGCCCAGTAATTATTGGGCTTTTTTGCTCGTTCATCATCCTTTCTAAATCCGTCCTACTGACTCTGTGTAGGACTCGAATCTTTTTCTAGGGCAATAATCTTGAATATTTTCGACATGCATGTAGAGATGAGGCATGCCTATAAACAAAAAAAGTATCGAGGAGTTTCGTACGCTGTACCAGGAAGAGTTTGGAAAGTACTTGTCTGAGGAAGACGCGCTTGAGATGGCAACGCGTCTCATCGAACTGTACCAACTTATCTACCGTCCTTTACCAGGAGAGCGCGGCACTACGCAGCCTTCTGAACATCGTCCTGACTCTGATGCTTCTTTTCCAAATGTTTAATAGTTGCTAGTATTTGAAGAAGCCCAGGGTCGCGAGCGTTGTACAAAGTTCTAATTCTGTCCAAAGCTCTGCACCAGTAGTAACTTGTTTGGATAAAAAAGCGCCCCGACTGTGGTCGGGGCGTATGCGGGTGGACTTACGGAACACCAACGCTGTAGTCGACAATGCTGCCGAAGTCGCGCTTTCTGTCCTCAATACGAGAGGGGTTCTGCGCGGGTTCAAATTGTTTGTGAATCACCTTGTCTTCCTCAAGCACGAACCACATTGTGTAGCTCCACGAACTTATCTCATCAACCCTATGAAGCTTGGTCCAGTAGAGAAATGCATTTCCTTGCCCCATGCGTCTTTCGCGTCTATCGCGTATAACAAGAAGTTTGCATGTTGCCGAGGCATCTTCGCGGGTGATGCACTTCCGAATTTCCGGGTCCAGCACAACCCCATTACTTACCCCTTGGCTTTGTGTCAAGACTGCCGTCATGCGTAGATGGCCAACAATCTCTTCGTCCGTGTATGGTGAGCCAAACTTGAGGTCCCGCACTTCTTTTTCAGTCGTGTGCCCCTCAAGAATCATGTCGAATGCCTGAAGAGCCTTGTCAAGTGTCTCGTTTCCCGGAGATTCTCGAGAGTCTCTATAAGTGGGGAGCAAGAATGTCGTGGTGCATCCCGTGCACAACACGGCAAATGCAGAAAGGAAAATAACAATCAAACCGCGCATACACACCCCCTAGGTTTTTAATGCGAAACATCAACCCTGGAGGCAATTTAAGCGTTTATTATTCTTTTTGTCAAGGGCTTTCGGATGTGTATAATTACTGCACCAAAACTAACTTATAGTGATATAATTGAAGTATTATGGATCAAAATAACGAGCGACCAAAAATGGTGTTTGAGGGCGAGGTTCAACGACCTGCCCGATCTTTTCAAGTGCCAACGTCGAAAATGGTGGGGTGGGTCATTAAGTATTCCGGCGGATATATTAAAGACAAAAATCAAGCGAATTATGTATTGATAGGGATTATAGTAATAGCGATTGCTATTTCATTATTTTTATTTTTTGGCGGGGGTGAAACTCAAGTAAAAGTAAATCCTGTTAGAAAATTTTAAAAATAAATCGCATTAGAAATAAATGCGGAATTAGTTTAGTGGTAGAATGGCTGCTTCCCAAGCAGTAGACACGAGTCCGATTCTCGTATTCCGCACTACTAGCAAGAGACTAATTTTCTACACTTAACTCATCAAGCCTTTGGCGATTTCGCTCACCGTAGTCAATCTTGAAATTGATGAGGGGCACTAACCCGATGCGGGATTCATCTCTTACGTATTTTTTAAACTCCGGGGTTTTTCTTATTAAAAATTTTAAAGCCGTGTCCTCCCGACTCTCTGGAAAAGTAGTAAAAAATATTTTTGCCTCTTTGCCAGTGGGGGAGAGTTCGACGCGAGTGATAGTCAGAAGTGATGCTGGGCTTGATTCATCTCTTACAAACTCCGCCGCCAGGCGGTGGATTACTTCTCCTATTTTTTCTTTTTTTATTTCACGCATTACTTGTAGTGAGTTTATCGAACTACTTTGTAGTAAGAACTACTGCGTTAAGTATGTCTCCGGGAGCAACTTCTATCTTGGATTCAATCATAGCTCCGAATTCGGTGCCTTCGCTCGCGGAATCGGTTGCGATTTTAGATTGTTGGAGTTCTTGGACCTTGCCATGACCAATTTCCGCTTCGCGCCTGATAATTTTGATGATAGCGCCACGCTTAAGTTGACCAGAAAGTACGCGTCCGCCTATGACCTGCTTACCTTTAGTGGTATCGAACAACTTCAACACTTTAGAAGCGCTGACTATTTCTTCTACTTCAATCCTCGGTTCTCTTGCCAAAAGAAGTTCTTTCACCTTATCCGTAAATTCATAAATAATGCTGAAGATAAATATAGTAACGCCCAAACGTTCTGCAAGGAGGGCTGCTTGTGGATCTACTTTAGTATTAAAACCGAGGATAACTGCTTTGGTTGTGGACAGTGCCAATTTGACATCGTTTTCATTCACGCTACCAATACTTGAGAGGACAATTTTTGGTAGAATCCTCTCTCTAGAAAGTTTTCCAAGCTCTCCCGTAATTGCCTCTAAACTCCCGGCAGTGTCTGCCTTGATGACTAGAGGTAAAACGACGGCATCTTTCCCGACGCTAACCTCCGGCTTGGTTAGAGCTCTGACCCTTTCAGGCGTCAGTGCCGCAAAAGAGAGTGCCTCTTCTTTCTTCAGGAACGTTTTGAATTCCTCTCCGATCTCTGGCATTTTGTCCCAACCAGTAATTTGTACCGGACTTGAAAAAGAAAGTTCTGGAACCATGTTGTTTTCGGAGTCGAGAAGGAAGCGTATTGGCGCTACCGCACCAAGAGAGGCGGCCTGTCCCGCCTTGGCGGCGGCAAATAAACCTTGGCGTACCGTGCCGTCTTTAATAATACCAACCGCGGTAATACCTCTCTTGGCGTCGCGCCTAGTCTCAATAATTACTCCAGAGCCGAGTGTATCTCTCGTCGCATTCTTACTTTCCATTTCAGCCATTAAGTTGATCATGTCTAGAAGCTCATCTACGCCTTTACCAGTTTTTGCCGAGACCTCGACGACCGGTGTGTCGCCACCGTAACCCTCAACGTAAATTTCATTTTCTGCTAAGTTTTGTTTCGTGCGCATGACGTCGGCGGAGAGCTTATCAATCTTGGTTATGGCGACAAGGTATGGCAGAGAAGACTTTTTAATATATTTTATAACCTCAACAGTTTGAGGTTTGACCCCATCCTCTGCACTTACAACGAGCACGGCGATGTCGGCAATATTGGTGGAGCGAGTGCGAATGCCGCTGAAAGCTTCATGTCCCGGAGTATCAAGAAGAGTTATAGATTTGGTTTGACCATCTTTGGAGACGTGAGTAATCTCGTAGGCGCTAATGTGCTGGGTGATGCCTCCCGCCTCCAAACCCGTCACATTGGTTTTCCTAATGTAGTCAATTAGAGTCGACTTACCGTGGTCAATGTGTCCCAAGATAGCCACCACTGGTGGACGGGTATCTTTCTCCCCTTTTTGTTCCAGTTTAGCCATAATTAAGCTCTAACCTTATCACAAATATATTGCAAAAACACTTCACCCCACTTGTCCTAAGCCGAGCTTTGGACATATAATAGGTTATGCGAAAGATTAGAATTGCACCAGGCGAGCACTACCATGTTTTTAATAGAGCAGTGAATAAGCAAATTATTTTTCATAATACTAGTGATTACTATAGATTTCTTTTCTTAATTCTATATTTCCAATCACCATTAATTTTTCAGCAAATTGGTAGATCAGTGAAGAACTTTGTCCGAAGCCGAGCTTTGGACATAAGTTATGAAAAGGAGATTATAAGTAAACGTACAGTCGAGCTGGTTGCATTTTGTATCATGCCAAACCACTTTCATTTGATTGTAAAAGAATTAGAAGAGAAAGGTATAGCAGCCTACATGCAAAGAGTACTCACTGCTTACTCAAAATATTACAACACTAAATACAATAAAACTGGACATGTCTTTCAAGGTCCTTATCAGGCGGTGCATATAGAAGACGATCGCCAGCTCTTATATCTATCAGCGTATATTCACAGGAATCCGCGCGAATTAATAAATTGGCTCAATAAAGAAGATAAATATCAATGGTCTAGCTATCAAGACCATATTGGGGAAAATCGTTGGGGTGATTTACTGTTGTCAAATGTCATTCTGGAGCAGTTTAAGAATAGAAAGAAATACCAAGAATTTGTCAAAACAAGTACTGCTAAACTACTAGAATCAGAATTGGAGCATCTAACCAATATTTAAACGTCCTAAGCCGTTAAACGTCCTAAGCCTAAATGTCCTAAGCCGAGCTTTGGACAGCTTTGCGAATTTGTTTTTTCCCAAATGGCGGAGTACTCTTAGATCAGTAGCCACGTTAGTTTTTGAAGATAAAGTTTGTAATCATTTTTTATGAAACAATACAAATATCTTGGTCTTATTCTTGCGTTATATATAACCTTCCAACTGGTTTCCGATATAAGTGCTGGCAAAATCATTTCTTTTTTTAGTTTTCCGGTTTCGGTAACAGTTTTATTTTTCCCGATAACGTACATCTTTGCTGATATACTCACGGAAGTATATGGATATGCTCGCGCCCGAAGTGTTGTATGGATTGTTTTCTTTAGTTCGGTCATAGCAGGCTTGTTATACTCGCTAGTCGTTTATCTACCGCCAGCAATGGGCTTTGATGCGAATGATGCGTACGCACGTGTACTTGGCTCTGTACCGCGCATTTTGCTTGGTGGTTGGATTGCGGTATGGGTAGGCGGGATGCTAAACGACTTTGTGCTCGCGAAAATGAAAGTGTGGACAAATGGGAAACATCTTTGGACGCGAACAATCGGTTCAACAATTGTTGGTGAATTTGCAAATACAGTTTTGTTTTACATTATTGCATTATACGCAGTTTTGCCCAACGATTTATTGTTCGCGTCTATTACTACTGGCTGGCTCATAAAAGTTACGGTTGAGGTCGTCTTTACTCCATGTACTTACTACGTAGTTCGTAAATTGAAAAATCTTGAAGGCGAAGATTACTACGACCGAGATACCAACTTCAACCCCTTCATTATTCAGTTGCCGAAGTTTTAATTCGGGTTGCTGCCAATAGATGTCCGAAACTCGGTGTTGGACACGTTTCTTGTTGTAAATATATTGCAAAAACACTCTGTATCTATAGAATGTCAACATGAGTTGGTTTGAGAAAAAAAGGATTTTTCTTGACTATGCTTCCGCGACTCCAATTTTGCCGGAGGTTAGGCGTGCGATGGAGAAATATTGGTCGAGAGATTTCTATAACCCTTCTGCAATCTATCGAGAAGGCGTATGGATCAAGGAAGAGGTTGAAGAGAGTCGGATGCGCGTAGCGCGTGCTCTTGGAGTCGCGCCGTCTGGCGTCATCTTTACCGCGAGCGGTACAGAGTCAGATAATCTTGCCATTCTGGGTGCCTTTGAAAGTTTCCGACAAGTTAAAAAAACCCTTCGACAAGCTCAGGGTAAACCACACATCATTATTTCTGCCATAGAACATCCGGCTGTTATCGGAGCGGCGGAAGAAGTCGCGCGCCGTGGCGGAGAAATGAGTATCCTCGGTGTGGACGAAGAAGGCCGCGTGTCTCCTGAAGCCCTCAAGAAGCTTTTAAAGAAAAACACTTTCCTCGTTTCTGTCGGGCTTGCCAACAATGAAATTGGTACGATCCAGCCACTCTCCAAAATTGGGCGTCTCTTGCGCGAATACAGAAAAGGTCGTGGCAGTTCTTACCCGTATCTTCATACAGATGCGAGTCAGGCGCCGAACTTTTTGGACGTTTCTATTGAGAGCCTCCAAACAGACCTCTTGACTCTGGACGGCTCTAAAATTTACGGCCCGAAAGGTGTTGGAGCGTTGGCAGTAAGAAGGGGGGTGAAGATACATCCAATTATATTTGGGGGAGGACAAGAGGGCGCTAGACGCTCGGGAACTCTCAATCCAGCCCTTGTTTCCGGCTTCGCTTTGGCACTTGATATTGCTCTAAGAAATAGAGAAAAAGAATCACAGCGACTAGAAACCTTACGGAAATACTTTGTTAAGTCGGTTACAAAGCGCTTACCGAAGATGGTGATAAATGGCTCGTTAAATAATCATTTGCCAAACATCGTCAGTGTCTCCATACCCGGTGTTCTCTCTGAATTTATTCTACTTAAACTTGATAAAGAGGGTGTAATGGCTTCAGTCGGTAGCGCCTGTTCGCTTGATGAAAGAGTGAGTGGCTCGCCGGTCATCAGAGCTTTAGGCCGAAGCGACTTAGCTGAGGCCACCCTGCGTTTTTCTTTTGGCCGCCCGACAACGCTGAGCGACGTTAAGCGGACAGTCGAAATATTTTGTTTAATTGGTGAATCCATGTTAAAATAGCGGCAATGCAGCCATTTAACCATTTTACTACCAAGGCTAAAGAGGTTATTCGTAAGGCTCACGAGCTTGCTATTGAGCGTGGCCAGAATCATGTCAATCCTATGCACCTCCTAGCCTCTCTCTTGTTACAGGAGGAGAGTATGACTATTTCTATCTTGGACAAGATGAATGTCGATACTATTCTTCTGACTGACTCGGTGCTTGAGGCAATAGAGAGTTCCGAGACAAGTCAGACCATCTCTCCGTCTTACCAGATTTATCTTACTCCCGAACTCGCCCATACCATTGAGTCGAGTTCCAAAGTGGCGCAATCTCTGGGAGACGAGTTTGTTTCCACCGAACACCTCTTTCTTGCAGTTCTTGATGTCCCAGGAGAGACACGTGAGCTCCTGCTTAAATTCAAGATTGATAGACAAACGATCCTGAAGGTACTTGAGGAACTTAAAAAGGCGGGCCCTACCGAGCCGAAAGAGATGAAAAAGTTTAAGACACTTTCCAAATACACCCGTTCCCTAACTCTCCTAGCAAAAACGAACAAACTTGACCCAGTTATCGGTCGCGACGATGAAGTCTCGCGCATTATCCAGATTCTTTCTCGCCGTACCAAGAATAATCCCATTCTCATAGGTGAAGCTGGTGTCGGTAAAACTGCCATCGCCGAAGGGCTCGCTCTGCGCATGGCGAATGGCAATGTGCCGGAATCTTTGCGAGACAAAGAATTAGTCTCTCTCGATATTGGCCTCTTGATAGCCGGCACCAAGTACCGCGGTGAATTTGAAGAACGACTCAAGAATATCATCAAAGAAATTGAGAAATCCGAAGGCAAGGTAATTCTTTTTATAGACGAAATTCATACTATCGTTGGCGCTGGCGCGGCAGAGGGGTCTATGGACGCTTCCAATATGCTTAAACCGTCACTTGCTCGAGGAGAGTTGCGAGCGATTGGTGCAACGACCCTGCGTGAATATCAGAAACATATTGAAAAAGACCCGGCTCTAACGCGTCGTTTCCAGCCCGTCTATGTTCAAGAACCCTCTATCGAAGACGCCATGACCATTTTGCGCGGGCTTAAGGAGCGATATGAACTCTATCATGGGGTGCGTATTACCGATGATGCAATACAGGCGGCCGTGACCCTTTCCTCGCGTTATATCACCGATCGATTCCTGCCGGATAAATCGGTGGACCTCATAGATGAGGCGGCTTCGTTTTTGAAAATTTCTCTTGAGAATATGCCACCGATACTTCAGGACGCCCACTCCAAAATTATGAAGCTTGAGATTGAGAAAGAGGCGCTTAAAAAAGAGACCAAGAACCCCAAAGTGAAGGTTCGACTGAAAGTTATTGACAAAGAAATTGCCGATCTGCGCGAAGAGACTGGCGAAATAGAGCTTAAGTGGAAAAATGAAAAAGAGACGGTGGGGGAAATAAAGGAGATTAAGAAAACTCTAGAAACTCTGCGTCTTGAAGAAGAAGCGGCGGAGGTACGTGCCGATCTTTCTCGGGCGGCGGAACTTCGTTATGGCAAAATTCCTGGCTTGGAGCGGGAATTGGAAACTAAAGCCAAGCGTCTCAAGAAGCTCCAAGGTCCGAGGAGAATTTTGAAAGAAGAAATTACCGCACCAGATATCGCCCTCGTGGTCAGTCGGTGGACCGGCATTCCGGTCTCAAGAATGCTCGAAGAAGAAGCGGCGAAGCTCTCCAGAATGGAGGAGTTTCTCAAGAAGCGTATTGTGGGTCAGGACGAGGTGGTCAGAAAAATTGCGGACACTGTCAGGCGTTCGCGCGCTGGCATCTCCGACCCCAATCGTCCTATCGGTTCTTTCATTTTTCTTGGTCCGACCGGAGTAGGCAAAACTGAGCTGACTAAGGCCCTGGCGGAATTTATGTTTGATGATGAGCGGGCACTCATCCGCGTAGATATGTCGGAGTTTATGGAGAAGCACTCCGTCTCGAAGCTTATCGGCGCGCCGCCGGGCTATGTCGGCTTCGAGGAAGGCTCGACCTTCGCCGAGTCTGTGCGGCACAGACCGTATTCGGTGATACTTTTCGACGAGATTGAGAAGGCGCATCCAGAGGTCTTTAACGTTTTACTCCAAATCCTCGACAATGGTCGTCTGACCGACGCTAAGGGCAGAGTCATCAATTTTAAAAATACGGTCATCATCATGACCTCTAACATTGGCGCCCAATATATAGACAAGATGCAATCTATCGGCTTCAATAACAATGAGAAAGAAACTTATGAAAATATTAAAGAGAAAGTACTTTCAACTCTCAAAGAACATTTTCGTCCAGAATTTCTTAACCGCCTCGACGACATAATTGTTTTCGATGTGCTTTCTATAGAGGCGATTAAGGCAATTGTCAGTATTCAAGTCGAGATTGTTAAAAAGCGTCTTACGGATAAGGAAATCAGTCTCAAGGTGACAGAACTCGTACTCGAACTTCTAGCCAAAGGTGGATATAACCCGCAGTATGGGGCAAGACCCTTGAAGCGCCTCATTCAAGAAAAGATCCTCAATCCAGTAGCTTCTATGATGATATCCAACAAAGTGCTTTCCGGAGGCACGGTTTTGGTTGATGTGCGGGAAGGTGATTTCACTTTTGATATTAAGAAGAGCAAACGCTCGGACTCTGTTAGCGTTATCACTATAAATAAAGAGTCGGTGCTGACATAAAAATTGTTTTTTGCAAGTTCGTTCCTTTTCCATTAGAATTGCATAATTGCGTCGGTACTCAAGTGGTCAACGAGGGGAGACTGTAAATCTCCTGGCTTCGGCCTCCGTTGGTTCAAATCCAACCCGGCGCACACTTCGACTCGCTTCTTCGAAACTAATCTAAATAACACCGCCCTTCCCCTAGAGCGGTGTTGTTTTTTGCAGTCTGTGCGTTGAGTTATTTTTCTGTCGCACGTCCCGTGATAAGTACGACCAAGGACGCGACCATGATGAAGAGCATCGCGAACGGATTGAAAAGAGGGGGGCCAAACCCAAAGATGAATTGTATGAGTGCCATAGATGTAAAAATAAACACTATAACACTCAATCTTTTGAGCAACTTCGGAAGGGAAAATTGTTTTATGTCCACAAGTACTTCCTCCAGTGTATTTGTCTCGCCCCACATTATCCCGGAATAGAAAATAAGTCAAAAATAGCTTTAGTGGCTTCCCAAACGATACACAGTTGCAAAATCCAATAAACGGCGTAGCATTGATTCTATGGCAAAAAGTAATTTAATTGGTAAGGTGGCGCATTGGTACGACAAAATCGGTGTGGCGGTGATTAAATTAAACAAGGTCCTTAAGATTGGGGACCAGATTAAAGTGAAGCGTGGAGACCAGCAGTTTACTGAGACTGTTACTTCCATGCAGCTTGACCATAAGCCCGTCAATTCCGGTAAGAAGGGTGATGAAGTGGCTGTGAAGGTTTCTAAACAAGCCAAAGAGGGAGCCGAAGTTTACGCTGCCGAGTAGTTGTTTCTAGCGCTGCACTTAATAACGAGAGGCGCCAAGCGGTAATTTTCTTTGCCAGAACTGTTTGGGTCGTATTTGTTATAATGAAGCAACTTAATGAAAATTATACTGGCAACACCGCTCTATCCCCCAGAAATATCTAAAACCGCTTCTTACGTCAAAGAGTTGGTGAAAGTTCTGTCCAGTAAGCACGAAATTGTTGTTCTTACATACGGATATATGCCAGAAAAGGTTGGGGGGGTAAGAATTAACACGGTAAACAAGAACAACCCCCTTCCCATAAGACTTTTTTTGTATTTCTTGGCTCTCTGGCAAATTTCAAAAGGAGCGGACGTAATATACGCTCAAAACGGGGCTTCTGTGGAGCTCCCAGTAGCCATAATCTCAATACTTAGAAGAGTATCGGTTGTTCTTTCCTTTTCTGACTCAGAAGCTCACTTACGCGCCTCACAAAAAAGGATTATGAGGTTTATAGAAAATCTTGCTATAAAAAAATCCGTATCAGTGGTAAAAAATATTCCCATGAGAAAACCTATGATTTCGCCTTTTGAACCCAGAGATGAAAATGAGTGGCGTCAATACGAAACTTCTTGGGCAGAGCACGTCAATTATTTAGAGAAGATATTTAAAAATGGAAGAAAAATATAAAAAAGAATGGGAAGAATGCAGAAACCGTGAACTTTCGGCTCTTTTGTCAATTCTTTCAAAACTAGGATTTGAAATAGAAAAAGAACAGCCCCATATGGGCGGAGAGCGTTATTTGATGCAGGCGGTGACGACTACAAGCGGCAAAAAACTGATACTCATCGGAAAAAGAAAAAACGATGGTAAGCGTGTTGTTATAAAAGCAACAAGTGATAAAGACGGCATAAGAGAGCTTGAGCATGAAAGGGTTTGCCGAAATGTTCTCCAAAAGATTAATTTTGCCTATAAAACGTTTCTTTCCCCAGAAGAAATACTTTTTGTTAAAAAAGACCGATACCTAATCTCAATTCAGGAATTTGTAGCACAAGACAAAACTTTTCTTGAGCACACTATTAAGGAACAGTTTGGTTTAACAATTAAAGCTTTCGAGGCGCAAGAGGGGGCACATGCCACCGCATATAGCCATATGGGTCTTGTAAAAAAAAATTTTGGCAGTATTGATGCCGAGGGTTATTTGAAAAATTTTAATAGCTTTAAAAACAAGATATTAGAAAGCAGAGACAACGAGAACCTAAGACCGTTACTTGAAAAGGCAGAAAGAGAGCTTATCAAAAAAAAGGAAATTATAGAACAATATAGCCGTTTTTTAACCCATGTAGATTTTGTGCCCCACAATATTCGTGTTGTTGGTGAAAATATCTATCTTTTAGATCACTCATCATTTAGATTTGGTAATAAATATGAAGGATGGGCTCGATTTTGCAATTTTATGATCCTTTACAATCCTCATCTTGAGAGAGCTCTTGTTAAGTATGTGGCAGAGAACCGCACCGAAGAAGAATCAATCGCACTTTATCTTATGAGAATATATAGACTTGGGGAAATAATCTGGTACTACGTCAGCATCCTAGATAAGAGCTACGGTAATCTTCTTACTCTAAATCAAAAACGGGTTGAATTTTGGTCAAAAATACTTGAGTATCTGCTTTCTAGGGCTTCGGCGCCAGATTCGTTTATAGAAGAGTATAAGAAGACAAGAGATTCTTTAAGAAGTGCGGACGAAAAGAAGAGACAGTTAGGGTTACATTAAATCTATCCTTCAAGTCTTTCCATTTTAATAACTAGCGCTTCGTATTCATCTATAAGAGGGTGGTGCCATGTTTCTTTAAACATTTTCAAACATTCTTTTTCGAACCACACCTTTGAATTGTTGTCTCTACTGTAGTATTTCCATATTTTCGGACCCCCAAACTCATAAGAAGATAAAATTCCTTCGGTATTATGTATTTTATCTGAAATTGAAACTGCTTTAGCATTATCTGAACCATTTCTGACAGATTCTACATATCTCTTTTTTCTCTCTTCCCACGGCAAAGACTTGTCTTCTGTAACAACCTTAATAATGTTTAAAACGCTATTACCCAATTCTTTTTGCAACGTTTCTTCAGAAACTTTAGTGTCTTCGAGAACGTCATGAACTAGAGCGGCGGCAACCGTTTCGTCAGAGAACCCGTTTTTTACTAATTTAAGGGCAACCATAAAAGGGTGAATAATGTAGGGAGAGCCATCATCTTTCCTCTTTTGCCTAGAATGAGCTTCAAGTGCTATTCTTGCTGCTTTTTCTATAAGAGAAATTTTTTTCATTTTCGATTTATTACTGGCTCAAAGACTTTTGACCTCATGTCTTTGGCAATATTGTCCCAGTCATATTTTTTTTCAACCATTTTACGAGCATAAGCCGAAATTTGTCTTGCCTTATCTGGATTTGCGATAATCTCTTTTACTTTCTCGGCTATTTGCTCTGGAGAATCTGGGTCTATCACCCAAGCAGTTGGCTGTTTTCCGGGATTTCTCTTTTCATCGAAAACATAATCCGCCATCCCGCCTACCTGCGTAGCAACAAGTGGCAAACGTGATGCTAGAGCAGAAATGAAGGCATTTCCCAAACCTTCTGAACGGCTTGGGGCAACAAAGATGTCGGAAGCTCTTCTGTATAGTGTTACAACATTTCTATCAACTTGGCCCGTAAATATCACCCTATGAACAACTCCAAGATCTGTGGCTAAT
>Ga0209541_10007309_pt1 | contig 18622 bp, 27 predicted proteins | sample RifCSPlowO2_01_FD_184027 | JGI IMG/M metagenome (GOLD analysis project Ga0209541, IMG submission 184027) | Groundwater microbial communities from Rifle, Colorado - Rifle CSP2_plank lowO2_0.1 (SPAdes) (version 2) | ecosystem: Environmental > Aquatic > Deep subsurface > Groundwater | place... | reverse complement strand
TTAAGCCTTTATGCTTTCCATATAGTGGCACATGCCGCACATGAGGCGGTTCTTATGCTGCGCCAGAAATGTGCCTGCGCCGCATTTTGGGCAGGACTTGTGCGTTCTTATGAGCTTGTTGCCTTCGGCCTTGTACATGCTCCATCGGCCTTTGCCCAGCTTCTTGGCCGGCGCTTTCTTCTTCTCTTCTTTCTTGTCTGCCATCTTGGATCAGGATTTATTCTTTAGCTTCCTTCTTTTCAGGAGCCGCTTTTGCCTCGTCACCCTCTTTCTTTTCCCCGGCTTTTTCCTTCTTCGGGGCCGGTTCGATGCGCTTCATCTCTTCCTCGCTCGTGTACTGGAGCGCCACGACGCGCGCCTGCTGGTTTCCGAAGCTTGTACGGATATTCTTGACCACGACGAGCTTCTCATCGGTTTTTAACGCAGAGGCCAGCTGCTTCCATACCTCTTTTTTTGAGGGCGTAGCCCCTGAAAACGTTGCGTCGGCAACGATCTTCCGGCGCGACAACAGCGGCGCCTCTTCTTCCTTGAGAATCTTCAGTTCCATCCTACCTCACCTTGATCGCGTATTCGCCCTGCGCGGACAAACCTACTTTCTTTGCGATGACCGACTGGGTCGGGCTTAGGACGAATAATCTGCCTTGGTAACTGGTGGCGAACTGCCGGCTCTTGCAGACCGGGCACTCGTCCCCTTCTACCAGGAATTTGCACTGCTTGCATGCTTTTTTCTTGCTCATTTTTTGCCTTTGGGAGATTTCTCTTCCTTGACCTCTTCTTTTTCCTCGCTTTGCAGGTTGATCCAGTCCAATCTTCCGAGCCCCGGCTGCCGCATGGTGAGGCCCAATTTCGGGTTGGCCACGTCTTTGAAGGATACGGCGATTATTCTTGCCCTGCACAGGTCGCCTACTTTCAGGGTCTTATGGCTTTCTTTCCCGGTCAGCACCTTTTCCTTGGAAAAGGACACAAAATCATCCATGGTCTGCGAGACGTGGATCATGCCCTCGAGAGGGCCCATGTTGATGAACGCGCCAAAATCAGCAATGTCCTTGATCCGGCCCAACACCACTTCCTGCATCTCCGGCTTGAAGGTCAGCAGGTCGAATGTCACGTCATAATACGATGCGCCGTCGCCCGGGATGATCACGCCTTCGCCGATATCCTGAACATCCGCTACATCGATCACGATGCCTATCTCTTTGGAGATGTGCCCCTCATATTTCTTCTTGATCCGTTGGGTGACAGCGTCGTCTACCGGCAGCTTGAAGAAATCCGGAGGAACACGTATGTGGTCGTTTACCTGTACTTTATAAAACATGGGTTCTGGTGTTAACTGGTATTATTTAAAGCTTTCTCTCGATTTAGGGACGAAAAATGAGGTATTTTTTCTGACGGAGGGTAATGACAGGCGTGCCCTGATTTCTGAGGCTGTCCATGAGCGCTTTGTCCCGGGTGGCCACGATAACCGGCTCTTTTTCGGCATAGTGCACGATGGCATCGTCCACATAGGGTTCGGCGGAGGGCAGCACGGTGACGTCCTTTTTCTCGATTAATTGAAATGCGACATTGGCGGCTGTTTTGGTCTTGGCGATTTTCTGCAGTTTTTTTAATTCCACCAGCGAAGGCTCAAGGACGCACAATTGGTACTTTTGGTCCATGATCCGGTGAAACTCGGAGAAAATATCCACCTTCAGCTGGACGGGTATCAGCAGGAAATTGGTGTCCAGGATGATTTTTTTCATAATCCCCGAAAGCCGCTCTCTTTTTATAAACGTTTCCGTAAAATAGGTGCCTGAAATTTGTCCATTCCTTTCTACGTGTCATCCCCATCAAATTCGACTATCTTTGTTGTTGCAAGGCTCAAAGAAAAAAAGGACGCATTGGCAAAACTCTTTTTTATAACGGATAGGCTCATCCCAAAAATTTCCGTAGGAAATTTTTGCACTTGCGCTATCGCTCTAAAAAATAATTTTTTAATGCGTTCTTTTATTTTGGCCGCTATCGTAGCAAAATGATCCTTTTATTTAATGCGTGCATAACATATCCGCTGCGTTGTTATGCCCTTCGACCATACGAAGTGTGGTCAAACTTCGTCCGCAGAGTTTTTTTGGGGCACGCTATAACTACTGATAAGAAGACTTAGTTTTATTTACTGCGCTTTTTGCAATAAACCAAAGAATCCATTGCCATCCTAATATAATAAGAAACAATAAAGCAATTAGGGTTTTTACCCCAAATGATAATTCCGTTGGTTCGCCATTTACAGCAGCTGTTCCACTACCTAAAAAAATAGCAACGATAATGATTGGAAAAATAATAGTTGCCAGAATTAATATGATAATAAATGGCGTGCTATTAAGTGGAAACCATTTGGGGTAATAGAAGAGATGTCTTGTAATACCTCTTTCACGAGAAGCATAGCAAGTATTGCACATTGTAATTGGTTTTATCCCAAGCAATGCTAAAACATTGATATCATTTGGATCTGTTATTTGTTTATTGCACTTTTTACAATTTACCATATAACTTCCACCTGATTAGATATCTTAATTTACTTCGGCCTTTTGATATTATAACATATGATGTTTAAATACTTTACTATTTGCGTACCCCGAAAAAATTTCACTTAACATATGTTATACGATGGATCCCTATTTGGCACAGTCCTTTTTGCCAAAAGCCTTTTATAGTCCACGGAATCCAATCCCGCTATGAAAATTCTGCAGGGAGCGCTGATGCGCATCAAGCCCTCGAAAGAGGAAGAGTCCTCTATGCGGACGAAGGTAGACGGGTTCCTGAAGAAAATCAGAAGGAATCTGAAGGGCGCGAAAGCAGTCCTGGGCGGCTCGGGGGCCAAGGGCACATGGCTCAAGAATGCCGGGGATGCGGACATTTTTGTCTGTTTTGATTATAAGAAATTCAGGGATAAAAGCGATCTGTTGGCGGATATCCTGGAAAAGACATTGAAGAGATCCTTCAAAAACGTGCAGCGCCTGCACGGCTCCAGGGACTACTTCCAGATCCGGGAAGGCCATTTTACGTTTGAGATCGTGCCAATCCTTTCTATTCCGAATGCCAGGCAGGCGGTCAACATAACCGACGTGAGCCCCCTGCATTCAAAATGGGTGCGGAAGCATGCAAGATATGCGGATGACATCCGGCTGATGAAGCAGTTCTGCAAAAGTGCCGGTGTCTACGGTGCGGAGAGCTATATCAATGGCTTTTCCGGGTATGTGTGCGAAGTGCTGGTAATCCATCATAAGGGATTCCTCCCGCTCGTGAGGGCCGCGGCCAAATGGGGCGATAAGGTCATTGTTGATCCGGAGAAGCGCTATTCAAAGAAAAACATCCTGCTGGAGCTGAACACCTCTAAGACCCAGGGGCCGCTGGTCATTGCGGATCCGGTCCAGCCGGGCCGCAATTCAGCCGCCGCGGTCAGCCCGGAGAAATTCGAGTGCTTCAAGGAGCATTGCCGCCAGTTCCTTAAACGGCCTTCTGTCCCTTTCTTTGAAGAGCATCCTGTCAGCGCCGAGGCGTTCCGGAAAAAAAAGAAAGGCAATCTCCTGGCCATCCTGGATATCGCCGCTCCTGCCGGCAAGCGCGACGTGGTGGGCTGCAAGCTGCTGGCGATGTTCGAGCAGATCGCAGCGGATCTCACGAGGCACGAATTCAAGGTGACGGGCAAGGAATGGTCCTGGGACAAGAAGAAAAAAGCGCAGTTCTATTTCATGGTGGGCCCGAAGCCGCTGCCGAAAGAACGCGTCCAGGAAGGCCCGCCCCTGGAGATGGAGAAACATGCCGAAATCTTCCGGAAAAAGCACGATGCGACCTTTGCCAAAAATGGCCGCATCTATGCGAATGTCAAACGGCCCTTCACCACGGTTGATGGCTATTTCACCTCCCTCATGCAGGACAATCCTTTTGAATGCAAAATCACGGATGTGGTGGTGGAATAATGCAAGCCGTCATCCTGGCTGCGGGAGAATCGACGCGCACCTGGCCATTGACCCAGACCGTGCCGAAACCGCTGCTGCCCATTGCCAACAAGCCCATCCTGGCCTATCACCTGGATGCATTGCAGGGATTGGCGGACGAGGCCATTATCGTGGTGGGCTATAAGAAAGAGATGATCAAAAATCATTTCGGCGAGCGGTGGGGCTCGCTGAAAATCATATACGTCGAGCAGCACGAGGCAAAAGGCACAGGCCATGCGCTGATGGCCGCGAAAGATCTTATCCGGGATGATTTCCTGCTGATGATGGGAGACGATATCTACCGCCGGAAGGATATCGAGAAATGCACCGAACTTCCGTTGTCCATCCTTGCCAAGGAAGTCGAGGATCCGTCCTCGTTCGGGGTGCTGGAGGTGGACGGCAACCGCGTCACGTCGATTGTGGAGAAGCCCGCTCATTTTGTCTCCAAGCTGGCCAACTGCGCACTGTACAAGTTGGACAAGACCCTTTTTGGGGCCCCCCTGCAAAAATCCCCGCGCGGCGAGTACGAACTGATTGACATGCTGCAATGGCTGATCCAGGATAACGAGCTGCGGTACGTGGTCACGGAGCACTGGTGGCCCATCGCCTATCCGTGGGACCTGTTGCGCGCGGACCGGGATTTTCGCCGCGGGAATTCCATCGGGGAAAACTCCAAGATCACGGGAAAGGTGGAGAACAGCTCGATCGGTCCCAATTGCTCCATCAAAGGAACGGTCCGGAACTCCATTGTGATGCATTCTACTCTCATTGAGGAAGGCTCGGTCGTGGAGGATTCGGTGATCGGGTCGCATGTGTTCTTCAACGGAAAGGCGCTGGCCGGGGAGAATGTACGGGTTGCGGTAAAAGGCAAAGAGATCCGCGTTCCCAGATTGGGAGCCATCGTAGGCGATTATGTCAAGGCCGAGAGGGTCGTTCTGAGGCCGGGCGTTAAAATCGGCGCCCGCAAGATGGTCCGGGATGAAATCAATGGGGATGTTCTTTAGCTCTTAAACCACATACTTTATCACGACAAATCCCCCTATCAGCAGAATCATGAATACGACTGTCAATATGTTGAAGTACTTGTCGATGAATTCTTTGATTTTCGGCCCGAAGAAATAGAACAGCGTTGCGACACCGAAAAAGCGGATGCCCCGTCCGATGACGGACGCCAGCATAAACGGCGCCCAGGCGATCTGAAAAACTCCGGCTGCAATGGTGAACACTTTATAGGGGATGGGCGTAATGGCTGCTGTTATCACGGCCCAGAACGCGTATCGGTTGTACAAATCACCCACCTGCTGAAAGTAGTGCTCGTACCCTAGCGTATGGATGATAGCTTGCCCGATGGTCTCGTAGAAAAACAGGCCGATGAAGTAGCCCAACACGGCTCCAAAGACAGACCCTGCAAGGGCGATGAACGCCCATATCCATGATTTTTTGGGTCTTGATACGGACAATGAAATCTGCAGCACATCCGGCGGGACGGGGAAGAACGAGGATTCCATGAAGGCCAATACGAACAGCGCCAGGCCGGCATATTTCTTGTAGGCCCAGGAGAGGACGTAATCATACAGCTTCCGGATCCAGCCGAATCCGAAGACGGGCTTTTTAATTGGCTTCTCGGTTTCCGGTTCCATTTTTCAGGGTGTCGGGCAACTCCCTTATATAAAACCAATTGTTTTGTCCAAATCTTTTTAAATCACAGCGCTTTCTTCTCTGCTGTATACCATGCTCTACCAGCAACTGAAGACCATCCTGATAGGAAAAGAGCCCTTTGGCGATATCTTGGGGCAGGAAGAGGTAAAGTCCTCCTTAAAGTCCGCGCTCCTGATGGGCCGGCACGTCATCATCGTAGGCATGCCCGGCGTTGGAAAAACAACGCTGGCCAAAAATGTGGCCAAGCTGCTGCCTGAGATTGAGGTGGTAAAAGGCTGCCCATACCATTGCGACCCGAAAGATCCGATATGCCCGCAGTGCCGGAGCAGGAAATCCTTAAGTGCGGAGAAAATCAGAGGCGAGCAGCGGTTTGTGCGCATCCAGGGCAGTCCGGATTTGACTGTAGAAGATTTGATAGGGGATATCGATCCGGTGAAGGCCATCCAGTACGGCGCCTTGAGCTTAGAGGCGTTCACGCCCGGCAAGATCTTCAAGGCCAACCGCGGCATCCTGTTCTTTGACGAGATCAATCGCTGCCCGGAGAAGCTGCAGAACGCGATGCTGCAGGTGCTGGAAGAGCGCAAAGCCACCATCGGCAGCTATTCGGTTGACCTGACGGCCGATTTCATCTTCATCGGCACCATGAATCCCGAGGATACGAGCACCGAAAAATTATCGGATGTTTTCCTGGACCGTTTTGACCTAATCCATATGTCCTATCCGGAGACCGCGGACCTTGAAAAGCAGATCGTACTGAGCAAAGGAAAGAAAATGACGGCTTTCCCGGACGCGCTCCTGACCATGGCCATCCATTTCGTCCGGCTGCTGCGGGAAAGCGACAAGCTCAGCAAAAAGCCCGGCGTGCGCGGCACCATCGGCCTGTATGAACGCAGCCAGAGCCATGCCTACCTGAACCAACGCAAGAACGTCACGTTCGAAGATCTGAAAGCGGTCGTCGTTTCGGTATTGGCGCACCGCATCGCGCTCAAGCCTTCGGTGAAATTCCTGCAGAAGCCCGAGGAATTTATCGAGGAGCAGTTTAAACAGATTTCTGAAATGTACGAGGAGCAAGCAGACCGCGGTGAGTCTCTTTGACGTTGAGGCGAAGGTCGAAGAGGCTTCTGAGATAGAGCAATTGACCGGCAAACTGGCCTCGCAGACCGAGGAGCAGAAGCTGATGCACCTTGTGATGGACAATGACAAGGAGATTGTCCAGGAGGGCCGTCTGCTCAAGGAGGCCCTGAACCAGGGGCTTTCTTCCTTTACAGCGGAGCTGATGTTTGAGCAGCTGGTGAAGAACTATTCTCTGGCGAAGCAGCTGTTTGGCGAATCCTTAATCCGCGAGCTGACAGGCTATGAGCCTGCCTACGTCAAGAAAAACATCCATATCCCGGAGTTCCAGAAAGAGCTGCGCACTTCCATGGCGGCGCATTTCCAGAAGCTGAAAGATGCCCATTTCGTGGACAACGAAGGCAGCATCACGGACAAGGGCGTCCAGCTGGCTTCGCTGATTCTTTATACTGAAGAGCTGGATCATCTCCTTCCGAAAGGCGCGTTCGGCGAGAAAGCCACCAAAAGGCAGTTCCTCTATGGCGACAAGAACGACGTAAAAGAGTATAGGAAAGGGGATCGCTACCGGGATATCGCGCTGCGCAGTTCCCTTAAGACGGCGGTGCGCCGCGGCCACGAGGAATTGCGGAAGACCGATCTCAAGACCTTCGAGAAGGAGAGCAAGGGCAATGTGAACCTCATCTATGCACTGGATGCCTCAGGCTCTATGCGCGGCCGCAAGATCGATGTCTGCAAGAAGGCCGGCATCGCGCTGGCGTACAAGGCGCTGCAGGAAAAGGATAAAGTGGGTTTGATTGTGTTCGGATCGGACATCAAGGAAGAGATCGCACCGACGCACGATTTCTCGCTGCTATTGAACGAGATTGCGAGGATACGGGCCAGCAGGGAGACGAATCTTGCGGCCATGCTGAAGAAAGCCATCGAATTGTTTCCGGAGACGCACATCACCAAGCATTTGATCCTGCTGAGCGATGCGCTGCCCACCATCGGCGAAGACCCGGAGAAAGAGACGCTGGAGATGGTCTCGTTGGCCCGAAGCCACGGCATCACGATTTCAGTCATCGGGATCCAATTGGACGAGAAGGGAAGGAAACTGGCAGAGAAGATCGCTCAATTGGGCGAAGGTAGATTGTTCATTGTGCGGAAACTGGAAGAAGTGGATAAGGTTGTGCTGGAAGATTATTATAGCGTTGGCTGAGGCTTCTCTAGCTTAATTTTGTTGTCATACCCTACAAATCTGACTTTGTCTTCGAGCCCAAGTTGTCTTTTAACTTCTTCAGGTATCGGTATTCTTCCCTGATTGTCTAACGGATGTTTGTACAAGGGTCTGATGTTACTCCCTTTTTCGCCACTAATGATTGTAAAATCAGCATATCCGCATACAAAAATTTCAGAATCTCCTGTCTGATACATATAAATGGGGAAATTTTCAAGTTCTCCATTCCCTGTCAACTCTTTCTTTCGTGATCGCTGCTCATCTCTTTTTCTTCGTAGCAGGTTGTACACTAGCATATCGTGCACTATATCCAGCACCCCTCTTTCTAATTCTGCTGCTAGGAGGGGGGTGGTTCCATAGTAAAGACAATCATCCGTAACTGTAAAATTCCTATCATGCCTTATGAGAAATCTGTTTCTTTCTTGGATGTCTTTCCTAAAAGTTGACGGGATATTGATTCTGTCCTTATTGTCCAGCACGTATGTAAAATCGCCTATTAAACTTGGAAGCGTTTCGATATGGCTACTTCTGTTGTTTGCCATACTTATCAAAGTTTTTAAGCGCTTTATAAACTTTTCTATCTTTTCTCATCATAGAGTGGTTACATATTATTTAAATACCCTTACTCTGCCCCCTGATGTATGAAACTCCTCCTGTTTGCAGACGTGCACGGCTCGCTGAAGGCCCTAAGCAAAATCCAGGAGAAAGCGAAGAAGGAAAACCCCGATCTGCTGATCTGCGCCGGCGACCTCTCTAATTTTGAGAGGGGGCTGGATTTACTATTGTCAAAACTAAGCAAGATCGGCATCCCGGTGCTGATGATTCCGGGCAATCACGAGGGCGATGCCTCTCTGAAAAAAGCCTGCGGGATGTTCAGGAACCTTGTTTTTATTCATAACACTACCGATGAGAAAGGCGGTGTCTTGTTTTTTGGTTATGGTGGTGGCGGATTTGCGAGCACGGACAAAGGCTTTGAAAAATCCGTAAAAAAGCACAAAGAAAAACTGAGAAAAGCGAAATCCCGTGTGCTGGTGACGCATCAGCCGCCGTACGGCAACAGGCTGGACAAGCTGAGCGGTGCTTATTGCGGAAACAAATCCTACACTAAATTTATCAAAGACTTCAAGCCGAAACTGGCGGTTTCAGGTCATCTGCATGAGAATGCGGGGAAAAAGGACAAAATAGGAATCACCCGGCTAATCAATCCAGGGCCTGAAGGTGTTTTGGTAACGATATAAATATAGCTCATTTTTTCCATTAAACTTCTTTTTTATTTTTTGTTGCGATAGCGACCAATCCAAAAATTTCCGGAGGAAGTTTTTGCTCTGTCAGAAATCAAAGATTTCTGAGCATGCTCAAAAACCTAACGGTTTTTGACACTTCCTCTTTCGTTAAAAAGAAATTCTTTCAAATGCATCATTTTTTTCAAATGTTTCCCTCTTAATATATCCAATCTTGTTCCCCATATAGCAACTTTTTTATAATGCACCGTTCTTTCTCTTTTCTTATGGACGTTGCCGAAGCGGTAAAAGCGCTGGAGACACATAAACTTTTCAAGGAATGGAAAACGAGCCATAAAGACGGCTATCTATCCTCCGCATTCACCATGGTGGAGAATCAGCAGCAGGCGCCGTGGCAGCTGGGCTACTACAACCCGGACAGCAACAAGATTGCCACTTTCATCATCGAAGGCAGCACGGTCGCGGCCGTGCCGGAAGAAGAGATTTTCCAGAAAAAGGAGAAGCGGATCAGGGAAGTGGCGTTGCCGGATGTCAAGCTTTCCCTTCCCGAAGCTGTTGAAAAGGCCGATGGGTTCCAGCAGAAGACGTATCCCCGGGAAACCGTGCTCAAGCGGATCTGCATCCTTCAGAACCTGGACAAATTGGGCCCGATCTGGAATTTTACGTTTGTGACGCAGGCGTTCAACGCCCTTAACATCAAGCTCAGCGCCGCGGACGGAAAAATCCTGTCGCACCATATTACCTCGCTGATGGACATGGGCAAATTCACTTAAACTCACATGCAATATACCTTTTCCAAAACTATATTTCTCATTTCAACATACTTTAAATATAAGCTATGTGTTGGAAGGATTGACATCTTTTTGGTGTGAGCATGCTTACTGTCAAAATCCAAAAAATTACAGAGGGTGCTGTCATTCCCTCGTACGCGCATCCCGGCGACGCCGGGGTGGATTTGTATGCAGCTGAGGATGCAGTGCTGAAGCCCGGTGAGCGCAGATTGATCCGCACCGGTATCAAGATTGCGGTTCCGAAAGGGTATGAAGCCCAGGTAAGGCCCAAATCGGGTCTGGCCCTGAAATTCGGGCTTTCCATTGTCAATACACCCGGTACCATCGATGCCGGCTATCGGGGAGAAGTAGGTGTTATCTGCATCAATCTGGGCAGCGAACCTATAAAAATTGAGAAAGGCAAAAAGGTTGCCCAGATGGTGTTCAAAAAAATCGAGACCGTCCAATTTGAGGAAGTGCCCCAATTGGATGACACCTCGCGGGGAGAGGGCGGTTTCGGAAGTACCGGTCATTAAATTTTCCAGAAAAAGAGGCGAGTACATTGGATGGAATCAGCTATAAAACAATAAAGCGCAACAAGACCCTGCGGCAGTTTTTGGTGAAGGACGAGGAAGACGAAGAGAGCGAAGAGCCGGAATAATACTGCTTCTCTCTTCCGATGGTTCTTATCTTGTGCGCCGCAGAAGGACATTTCGTTTCTATAGGTGGGAGTTAAAACCTACACCTTAATCACTCTGAAGTAAAGATTTAAATAATGCCTTTCTTTCCTCGCTTCCGGGAGTGGTTGCATGAACAGGAAGGGAGAGGTTTTCACGGTCACCATTGTCGTCATTATTATTGCCTTTTTTCTTGCGTGGCTGATCAATCTCGGCTATCGGGAGTGCAATTCCAATGACGACTGCGGCAGCGGCTATTACTGCGATGTCGGGCATACCTGCAATCAGATTCCCGTTCTGGAAAAGGAGATCGTTATTCAGAACCAATTCCTGTGGCCTTCTATCATTTTGGGCGTGGCCATTGTTGCTGCGGCGGTTATCCTAAGGCATAAGCGAAACGATAAGAAGGAAGCGCACGAAAAGCCGAAAATCCGTGGGGAAACGCCCGATGAACCTTATGTACGGACGAATTTCTAGAGCAGTTTATCCATCTCTTCTTTTAGCTGCTTGAAAACCTCCTCTTTTCCTTTGGACGCATCAATGATCCTGATAGTGTCCTCTTTCAACAATTCTGGCAACTGCAGAAAATTCTTCCTCAGCTTCTTCATGAACTCCAGCTGCTCAAACTTCTCTTTCTGATTCCTGGATTTCGAAATCCTCTCTAATGCAGTTTCAGGCGGCACGTCAAGAATAAATGCGACATCGGGCTTTTCAAACCCTTTATTGGCGTTAAGGACATTTTCCCAGCTCAATCCCTGGGTATGCTGGAAGGCAAGGGTGGAATAATAATAGCGGTCGCAAAGGACTATATTGCTCCCTTCTTTCTTTAGGAAGGGGAGAACAGTCTTCTCCAGGTGCTCCTTCCGGTCCTTCACATACAGTTCCAGGCATTTTTGCGCATTGGCCATGGGGTCTTTCTCCCTCTTTAACAGTTCACGGGCCTGCCTGCCGTATTCGCCGTCTGTGGGCTCCCTTGTGGCCAGGATCCGGTAGCCCTTCGAATCGAGGTATCTCTTTAACCGCTCTATCATCACGCTCTTTCCAGAGCCGTCTAACCCATCCAATACGATAAATAGGCCTTTTGCCATGGATATAGGCAATTCAAACCGCTTTTTTATACTTTGTGGAAAACTATAAAAAGCCCCCTCTTATCCCGCGGCTTATGACCGTTCTAAGCGACCGTGACATCAAAAAGGCTATTTCCTCAGGCAAGATTGTAATCCAAGGCTTGCAGGAAGAGCATATCGGACCTTCTTCCATTGATCTGCGCCTGGGCAACAAGTTCATGGTCTTCAAGCATGCAGAGGTCACGCATATCGATCCGCGGGAAAATGCCAAAGATGAGCTGATGTCCCTGATCGAGATCCCTGAAGGCCAGTCGTTCATTATTCACCCCGGTGAATTTGTTTTGTCCAACACAATGGAATACGTGAAGCTGCCGGGGGATATGGTGGGCAGATTGGACGGCCGGAGTTCATGGGGCAGATTGGGCATTGTAATCCATTCGACTGCAGGCTCTATTGATCCGGGGTTTGAAGGGCAATTGACACTGGAGATGGCCAACATCTCCAAGGTGCCGGTTAAATTGTGGCCGGGCTCCAGGATCTGCCGGCTTACGTTCGATATGCTCAGTTCGCCGAGCGAGAATCCGTATAACACGCGCAAGGGATCCAAGTATCTTAAGCAGACCGGGCCGCAGCCCAGCAGAATCTCGGGTGATTGATGAAACCATTTGTGACGCAGGACACTACGTTTGAAGAGCTTCGTTCTAAGTATCCGGATTCCCTGAAGATCATGGCAGGTTTCGGAGTGGTTTGCCATGAAAACAACACATCCAAGGCAGAGATCGTTGGAAATCTGGCGAAGATGGCCCGGATGACTGATAAGGAGCTGGTCATGATGCTGGAAAAGATCAATAAGGCGCTTCAAAAGAAGTGAGGCAATAATTATTTAAATCGCAACACGATTATTCTTTCTTATGATTATCGGTCTCGTGGGCACCATTGCAGCGGGTAAGGGCGAAGTGGCCTCTTACCTCAAGCGCAAAGGGTTTGAATACTATACGTTTTCTGATATCATCCGTGAAGAGGCCAAGAAGAGAAGCCTTCCCCAATCCCGGGAGGGCTTGCAGCATGTTGGCAACCTGCTGCGCAGGGAATACGATGACCAGGGCGTTATCGCAAAAAGACTGCTGAAAAAAATCAAGGGCGACAAAGCCGTATTGGACGGCGTCCGCAACCGGGTTGAGCTGGCCGAGCTGCGGAAAGCCCCTTCCTTCTACCTTATTGCCGTGGATGCACCGCAGAAGCTGCGCTTTGAGCGCCTGAAAGCGCGAAAGCGAAAAGGAGACCCGGTTACATTTGAAGCATTTAAGAAGATTGATGATGCGGAGAACGAAGGCGCTTCCAAAGGCCAGGAGATCCGTGCCTGTATAAGGGAAGCGGATTTTACGGTAGATAATTCAGGAACGATGGATGAGCTGCATCAGAAAATAGACCGCATTCTGTTAAAACTAGGCACGAGTTAGCTTTTCCGCTGATTTACGCTCTTCATACAATTCCTTCAGCATCTCGTAGGTCTTCTGCCGCTCTTCGTCCGGAAGCCTCCGGTAGATCTTCATCAGCTCGATGTAGATGTATCGTGCGCGCGCAAGGTTCATGTTGAGGAGGGCTTCCCTCCCATCTTCTGCCATCTGGTTCATCACTGCCAAGACCGTGTCTCCTTCCATCACGGCAGCGGGCTTTTGTGTTCTGGCCTTCTCGATGGCTCTTCTGATCTCCATGCGGTGGCCCGGGTGCTCCATGGGCCGTTTCTCTTCTATGCTCTCCAGCTTTGGAAGGTCTCCTGACCCTGCATCTTCTGGCCCGAAGGCGGGCAATCCCCATGCGTCAAGGGATCCCTCTTTTTCCTTAAGGATGTCCTCGGATGATTCAAACGATGGCAGTTCTATCTCCTTCTGCTTTTTCTGCCTTTGCTTTCTCCCTTTTACGGGCATTTCCATAGGTGGAAGCTCGACGGATTCCAGCTCCTTCCGTTTCTGCTCCAGCGCTTTTTCAGAGTCCAGTGTGATACTCTCCGGTTTTTCCTGGCGGAACTCCTTGAGCTGCAGATTTTCCATCCGTTTCCGCTCTTTCTCAAGTTTTTTCTGCTCCCGGCGCTTCTCGCGCTCTGCCTCGGTGCGGCGGCTCTTGAAGAGGCCCATGGTTTTCTTCATGTCCTCCCACACCCCCCATTTCTCATGGCCGGGCGTAAATACCGGCGGGGGAGGAAGGTCATTAGCAGGGGCAGAAATCTCCGTAGCGGCTTCCGGGGGTGGAGGCGGCAGCAGCTCGTCCGTCTCCACCGAAGGCAATGCGTCAAAAGGCGTTCTTTTAGAGGGCGCCTGCGCTTTTGTTCTATTGGTTTTTGCAGAAGCTCTCTTGGCTTTCTTTTTCTTCGGAACTTTTTGAGAAGCCATCAATACCTGTAAGAGAAACATCCACCCAGAACTACCTGCTATCGGTATTGCAATCACCCCTCTTTTTTACGTATTTAGGTAGGATGGTAGTTTATAAAGTTTTGGGTTCACTTCAGCTCGATGATTTTCTTCTTGGAAGTGAAGCCGCTTACGATCGAAACTTCTTTCCTGAAGTGTTTCTTCAGGAACTTCAGCAATTCAATGTTGGCCTTGTTGTTCTCGGGCCGCGCCTTGAGGTGGATGAGGTAGGTGTTCTTGCCGGGGTCTGCAGAAATCAGTTCTGTCTTGGGCTTGTTCGGCTTTGCGAGGACGGTTATTCTCATCGCTTAATCATAATCGCGCCAGGTGTGCTCGCACTTGACGCACCGCAGGAACTTGGTCTCGGGCTCGTCGCCCGCTCTTGTCTGGACGAGCCAGTAGCGCGCCTCTTTGTAGCCGCATTTCGGGCATTCTGCAGCAGTCTTCGGCAGCGTATCGAGTTCGCCATGCTCAATGACCTCTACTCTGCGGGTCTTTTTGCCCGTTACCTCTTTGATGGTCGCGTCGCGGGTCTTGTCGGTCTTGTAGCCGCAGGAAGAGCATGCCATCACCTTCTTGGTGTCTTCTTTCTTCGGCACCAGGATGGAGCCGCATTTCGGGCAAAACATGGTTCACCTCTGGAACATCTGGATGATTTCGATGAAAATGATCTTCACATACCCCAGGAGCGGGATGCGGAACACAGCTGCTCCGATCACCTGCGCTTCGGGGATGCGGGTCTCGTCCAGCTGGGACGTCTTGATGGAATCCGCGTTGTTGTCGCCTTTGGTCTGGAACACATAATCGCTTTTATCCTGTCTTTTGTCCACCACGCGATGGATAATCGGGTCGCGGCTTGTGCTCTGAAAAACAATCACGTCGCCTCTTTTTATATCTTTGGGTTTTTTCCCGTAGAGGAGCATGATGTCCCCGCGGTTAAACCCTTCCCTGAACGGGAAGCTCCGGAATTCTTTCAGCGTGATGTTCCGGCTTTCGTACCATTGGCCGTGAGCCTCCCACCATGGTTCGAACCGTGCATCGTGCTCCATGCTTCCCGATACCACGGCCACGATGGGATGCGTCGTGGACAGCACAAACCCAAGAGTAGGGAAAATGATGAACTTGATCAGCACAAACGCCAGAATGACGTTCACGAGCCAGCTCCATATGGAGTTGTCGTCCCAGATGAACTTCCATACCTTTCTCCAGCTGAGCGCTTTGCGGGATCGGGCCATGGGGACTTCTCGCAACGAAACTAATAAAAACCTATCTATTTTCCGATGCTCCGTGAAAAGCGTCCATTCCAATTATTTCGAGGGCATCCTCCAGCTGCGGAACCCTACCCAGGTTGTCCTGGTTTTTGTCCAGCAGAACGTGTCCCGGCAAGAGGGGGTCTTCATGAGCAAGCAGCTAAAGGTCAAAAACGGATGGGATCTGTACCTGAGCTCCCAGCGGTTTATGAGGAAACTGGGGAAGATGCTCCAGGAGCATTTTGGCGGCGAGCTTATCGTCAGCGCGAAACTTTTCACCCGGCACCACCAGACCAGCCGGGAAGTCTACCGGGTCAATGTCCTGTTCCGCCTGTATCCTTTCAAGAAAGGCCAGGTGGTCGTGCACCGCGGCGAGAATCTCAAAATCCTTTTTCTGGGGAAGAAAGTGGGCGTAAAGAATATGGATACCGGAAAGAGGATGCAGCTGCCGTATGCGGAGTTAGGCTAAACGCTCTTTGCGGTAATCTTCCACCATCTTCTGCAATGCGTCCCGGCTCTTCCGCTCCCGGTCTACGTCTTTTCTCGGGACGATGGCGACGTAGCCGTTCTCTTCGATGCGCAGGTAATGGGCCGGTATAAAGAGGAAGGGCCATTGCTCCTTGAGTTTTGGGCTGACGGGCAGCCGGTGCACGATGATATCCACCTTACCCTTTATCTTCTCTACGATGGATTCGCTGAACCGGTTCGGATCGTCTACCAGCAGCATATCTCCTTCCTGGATGTTTAGGATGGCATTTTTCTGCTCCCATTCCTCCTGTCCCAGATGGCTGAGCTTCTTGAGCAGATAATGGTCTTTCAGCTTTCCAAAGAAGGAGAGCAGCTGTCTTTTTTCCTGCCGTATCGTTTCCACCTCATGGTTCTTCTCCCGCAGCGCCCGGTCGAAATAACGGATGCGGTTCTCCTTGAAGCGGAGCGCCGTCTCATTTCTTTCTTTTACATTTTCTTTCTGCAGCTTTTTGGTCTCTTTCCTATGCTTGTGCTCTTCTTTCGCCGATCTCTGTTTCAATTTCAGGTTCTGCTTCCGCAGCAGCCGGTTTTCCTTCTTCAATCGCAGCAGCCGTACCTGTAGATTGGTAGGGTTCTCCACCGTCAACGGCATTTGCGGCATGATTGGGATTTTTGGCTTCTCATTGATGGGCGGGTTTTCCAGCAGCATGGCGGCGTCGCGGATGTTGATGCCTTGGGTCAGCACTTTCAGCTGCAGCGCATCTTTGAGCCTCTCCTTGTCGTGATCGCGGGCGTATTTTTCGATCTTTTTCCGGAGGGGAAGCTGTTCGTTGCAGGCAAACAGCGCCGCTGCCAGCGCGTCGCGCTCATGGTCGTTTCTCAGCCGATGCTCTTTCGTCCATATTTTCTTTTCCTGCACCTTGAGGTCTTCAGCGGGCGCCATGATCCGGGCGCCGGTCTTGGCGGCAAATTCCTGGACAGCCGAAGGGACGTTCCTCTTGTCGGTTCCCACAAACAGCGGCGTGCCGGCATCCATGGCTTTTCTGATCAGAAGATGAATCGGAAATTGCTTGGCCGAGCCCGTCTCGAGCAGCCGACCATCCATGTCGAGAAACGCATACCCCAGCGTGGTCCCGGGGTCCATGCCCACAATGAGCGGCCGACTCGGCTTATGTTCAGACATCTGGTTTTTAGGGATGCTTATTCTATTTAAATAAGTTTTTCTTTAGGCAGAATGATGTGCACTGTTTCTTATTTATGTTGCGTTAGCGATTGAACCAAAAATTTCCTACGGAAATTTTTGCTGCTTCCTCCCTGCCGGAATAGCTCCTGCGGCAACCTCCTGTCCAAGCGGATGGCTTAGTTACTCAATAATGTTAAGCATAAACTTTATAAGTCAGTACGCATTTCTGGATGATATGGATGCGCACACGCCGGTTTTGCTCTATCTGGCCGAGAAAGGCGCGCTCTACCGGCCGTTCCAAAGCTCGACGGCCAAAATGGGGAATGACCTGAAGATTTCCCAGCAGAGCGTGAGCCGGAAGCTGAGGGAGATGGAAGGGGAAGGGCTGCTGCACCGCACGGCCACCCCGCAGGGCATCCGGGTGACGATCTCGGAAAAAGGCCGGCAATTCCTTCGCCATACTTATATCCGGCTGAAAGAGGTGTTCGGGGCCCGCCTTGTGCTGAAGGGCACCCTGGTCACAGGCTTGGGAGAGGGCCGCTATTACATGTCCCTCGGGGGATATCGGAAGCAATTCCAATCCAAGCTTGGCTTTACGCCGTATGAGGGGACGCTGAACCTTCACGTGGACGCGGCGGAGCGTACGCACCTCCTCCAGGGCCTTGAGATGATCCACATTGACGGATTTGACACGAAGAGCCGGACGTTCGGCGGCATCCAATGCTACCCGGTCAGCATCAACGGCATAAAAGGCGCGGTGATGATTCCGGAGCGCACCGGGCACGATGCGCATGTGCTGGAGTGCATTGCGCCTATCCACCTGCGCAGCAGGCTCAGACTGAAGGACGGCGACCTCATCACTATTACGGGAGACTGATCACGATGAAAACAATTGGCATCGCAGACACGACCTTCGCCAGGGTCGATATGTTCATGCTGGCCCGAAAGGCCATCTTGGATGATGCGTCGGATATCAGGATCCTCCGCTATACGGTTCCGGGCGTCAAGGATCTGCCGGTAGCGTGCAAGAAACTGCTCGACGAATACCATTGCGATATTGCCATGGCGCTGGGGATGCCTGGGCCGGAAGAAATCGACAAGGTATGCGCCCATGAGGCATCGCAAGGGCTGATCCAGGCGCAGCTCCTTGCCCATAAGCACATCGTTGAGGTCTTTGTGCACGCCGACGAGGCTGCCAACGACGCTGAATTGTACCGCATCGTTAAGGACCGCACGATGAAGCATGCCATCAACGCGCTGATGCTGCTCAGAGGCCCTGATGCTTTGCAGCCCCTGGCCGGGAAAGGAGTCCGGCAGGGGAAGGAGAGTATCGGGCCATTACGTGTATGAATCATTCACACAGGAGGGATTGAGATGAACGAAAAGTTGGGGTTGGTAATTTCAGAGTACAATGCGGAGATCACGCACCTGATGGAAAAAATCGCGCAGGAGCACGCTGTTTTCCTGGGGGCTGACGTGAAAAGGGTCATCCGCGTGCCGGGCGTGTTCGACGTGCCGCTGGCCGTCAAAAAGCTGGTGGACAGTCCGGACATTGACGGTGTGGTGACGCTGGGCTCTGTGGTGGAAGAGGATACGGCGCATGACGAGATCATCGCCCAGAATGCGGCGCGGAAGATCATG
>Ga0209541_10007308_pt1 | contig 18623 bp, 16 predicted proteins | sample RifCSPlowO2_01_FD_184027 | JGI IMG/M metagenome (GOLD analysis project Ga0209541, IMG submission 184027) | Groundwater microbial communities from Rifle, Colorado - Rifle CSP2_plank lowO2_0.1 (SPAdes) (version 2) | ecosystem: Environmental > Aquatic > Deep subsurface > Groundwater | place... | reverse complement strand
CAACTTCTCTAATAAATTCAATTAGAGGCAGACTAAAGAATTCGTTGATTTCTGGGTTTAAGAAATTTTTTCCTACCTCGCCCTCCTCTCGAGGTAGCAACGAGTCACCGCTTGGTGAATTACCATGTTTTGAACCAAACCAACCCATAGGTTATAAATTAAATTTTTCAAAATGTAATTGACTTTTGTTTATGCCGAGGGACACGACCTCATTTAAAAGTTTTTTAGTCATGGCTGCGGGACCACAGAGATAGACATCGCGCTCTTTTAAATCCGGCACTAGACGGGCGATCTTTTCTCGATCAATATTCCCCTTCTCTCCGGAAAAGTTTTCTTCTCCGCTTAAGACATGGACAACTTTTAAATTAGGAAATTTAATTTTTAATTCTTCTAATTCGTCTTTAAAAATAATTTCGTTCTCAGTACGGTTGCCATAAAGCAGTATTATATCTTGTTGTTTTTTAACCAAGACATCAATTAACGAACGAAGTGGAGTAATACCAACACCACCGGCGGTTAGCAGGAATTTGCCACTTTGCGCAAAGTTAGCCGTAAAGACACCATGTGGGCCTTCAATAGTTACTTTGGTCCCAACTTTAAGACCGCTGAGGCGAGTGGAAAAATCTCCCAGATTTTTTACCGTAATCCGAATATATTTTCCGTTTGGGGCGGCCGAGTAAGAAAAGGGATGTTTTTCCAACCAAAAACCTGGTTGGAAAAAACGGTAAAAAGCAAACTGGCCAGCTTCAAAATTGTATTCCCCCATTCTCTTACCGGTAATGTAAACAGAAACAGTCGAGGGGGTTTCTTGAACCACTTTTTCAACGGTAAAATCGTGTTTCCAAAATAAAAAAGCGGGTCGGATAAAACGGTAACCAATTAAATTTCCAAAAACAAAGGCATACCAGAAATACCAATAACCTTGAAAGGCAGGATTTTGCAAGCTTGACCCTAATTCAATTTGATGACCGAAGGCAATGAGAATCGCGAAATAGGTAAATAAATGAGTAAGATACCACCATTCATATTTCATTCTTTTTCTAACAATCGCGATTGACAATAACACAATGCCTATTAGTAAAGTTAAAGCAACGATCGCGCTTAGGGTGTCTTCAAAAACGAAAATAAATTGTTTTAACTGTAACCAAATAGACCAATTGCTTAGGCTGGCATAGGCGAAGAGAATCATTAACCCGTGTAATACCACAAACAATAACCCAAAGAAACCATTGTAATGATGTAGATTGGCTAGTTTATCTAAGCCAATATACTTTTCAATCCATTTGACCCGGCCAATTAAAAGCAACTGCCACAAGACAAGATAAACACCAAGTAAACCAGCTAAACGGCCAAGGGCAATAAGCGTGCTTTCGGTATCTACTCCTAAAAGATCCCAAGAACTTTTGGACCAGAAATAAAAAATTGGTGAAACCAGAATTAAAGCTAAAAGATAAAACGGTTTATAACGCATATTTTTTATTACGTAAAAGAGTCATGAAAAGAATGGCAGCGATTGTAGCTGTAGCCGCGCCAAGGTAAAACGGCGCCGACGGACTAACGTATTTCCAAAGAAAACCCGCCAAAGTGGAAGCGACAAACATAATTAAACCCGTAGCTGTGAGGTACGCCCCAATGGCGGTAGCAGATTTTTCTTTTGGCACTAGTTCGGAAATGTAGGCTTTGCTAATACCATCGGTTAGAGCCATGTAGATGCCGTAAATTGGGAAAAGAAACCAAACCCAGAAACTTGATCCGGTGAGACCAAAGAATAAATAGACGAGGGCAAACAACCAGAAACCAATCATCATTACTTTACGCGCCCCAATCTTGTCGCTTAACCATCCAGCTGGATAAGAAAAGAGGAAGTAAGTAATGTTAAATGTAACATAGGCCATAACAGTTAAGGTGACGGCTAACCCCAAATCTTTAGCCCGTAAGATAAGGAAAGCATCTGAGCTATTGCCAAGGGCGAAAAGCATGGACACTAATAAAAACATTTTAAAGCGTGGGTCCATTTCTTTCCAATTAAAACGAAATGGTTTTTCATCTTTTGGTTTAGCGATACCCAGTTCTTCCGCGCTCTTTCTTTTTTCTTTAACAAACAAGACGAGTAAAATGACGCCGACGAGTGAAGGAATAAAGGCAATGTAAAAGATCATCCGGTAATTACTAGAATAGAGATGGATAAGTAATAGCGCCAGTAGTGGCCCGAATACCGCTCCTAGACTATCCATCGAACGATGCAAACCAAAAGCTCGCCCTCGGTAAGCCGGGTCAACACTTTCTAAGATGAGCGCGTCACGAGCAGAGGTGCGTGTCCCCTTTCCAATCCGGTCAATAACGCGGGCAAACAATACAAAACCCCAGGTCTGAGCTAGACCGATTAAAAGTTTGGAAATGGTAGACAGGGAGTATCCCGCAGTAACAAAAAGTTTACGCCGGCGAATCTTATCCGAAAACCAACCAGAGATAACCTTTAGGATGCTGGCCATTGATTCGGCGATACCTTCAATGACGCCAATAATTGTGGCAGGAGCGCCTAAAACAACGTTTAAAAACAAAGGAACGATCGGGTAGATCATTTCTGAAGCAATGTCGTTAAAGAGACTAACAAGGCCCATGATGACGACATTGCGGGAGATGGGTTTTTTGTTTTCTGTAGGTTCCATCTGTTAAAACTAAATCTTAAACAGTGTGATCATTTTACCGCAAAAAAGACAGGACTGCAACTGCGACCCTGTCTTTTTAAGCGTTTTGTTTTGGTTATTCCTTGATACCAAGTTTTAACTTAATTTTTTTCTCTTCCCCCTTGTGATAAATTTTTAGTTCTATTTCATCACCCGGCTTATGGTTGGCAATTACGTCCGCTAAGGTATAACCTTCATTTAGTTGTTTACCGTCAGCTTCAAGGATAATGTCGTTCTCCGCTAGGCCGGCAGTTTCGGCTGGTGAACCAGGCATAACAGCGACATCAGTTTGCCTTTGTCCCCGGGAGACAAACATGCCGTAATCATAAGGCAAGTTATTATCGTTTTTAATCGCTCGGTTTATGGGTACATAACGAACGCCAATAAATGGTATTTCATCTGCGGTAATTTTACCGCTTTGTTTTACCTCATCATACGCCGCCCGAACTTCATTGGCTGGAATGGTAAAACCAATACTCTGGGCGTTGGCCATGGCCACATTCATACCAATCACATTGCCGGCAATGTCAAGAAGTGGCCCACCAGAATTACCAGGGTTAATTGCGGCGTCAGTTTGGATGAGACCACGTAGCCTTTCGGGACCCGAGGCCGATCCGCCAGCGATAATGGATCGTGAAAGACCAGAAACAACCCCTTTACTGACAGTATTAGCAAACTCACCAAGCGAATAGCCGATCGCGATCGCGGTTTGCCCTACTTTTATTTTTTCGGAATCACCAAAAGCAAGATAAGGTAAGTTGTTCATATCAATTTTCAACACAGCGATGTCGTTGTTTGGATCGCGAGCTAAAACTTTAGCATTAACTTTTTTCCCTTGGTTATCTTTGTCATTCAAAATCACGGTATATTCCGCGCTAGGGTCTTCTACAACGTGTTTGTTAGTCATAATATATCCATCGGCTGAAACGACAAAACCGGTCCCTGCGCCGACCTGCTTTAATTCCGTACCGCGCTCACAGAGCGACGGCATGTCAAAAAAACCTTCAAATCCGGGCGGTAGATTGTCAAACAAAGGACTATTTTGGTAACACTGTTCCAGCCGTGGCACTTCGGCAGAAGCGACAATACTAACAACCGCTGGCGAAGCTTTTTCCACCACATTTATGACTTGCGAGTCTTCGTTTACCACACGGACGGTTGTGCCGTTTTGGTCAGTAAAAGTCTCGCCTTGGTTAGAACCAATTCCTAAACTATTTTTTAATTTTTCTAAGGGCGCGAAGGCTAGAGAGCCCCGACCATCCTCTCCTTGTCCTCTAGAGTTATAAGCTTGAAGGCCAAGGACCAAAGCCAAAACTAAGATTAGAACCCCTAATATTTTTAAATTATTCCGCCTAGTCTGGTTGCAATCATTTGTTTTGTCCATAGTAATCAAATTTTAGTTACAAAAGACCATAATTTAAGATGGTCTAATAGATATATTTTGACTCTAATTTTTTTAGCTGTCAACTTACAGTCTTCTACTTCGCTACAACAATTTAAGATGCTCTAGTGCCATGTAAGCGGCAACCACCGTCAAGCTATCCGCATGGTATTTATTGTTAAGTAACGGCAATATTTTGTTAATTGGGATAAGAGCTACAGTAATATCTTCGCTCGGTTCAAGTATTTGTTGGCCTTCGTACTTAGCGTCAAGAGCCAGGTAAACATGAGCGCTATTGGAATTCCATTTACCGAGGTGAACACGGCCTAATTTAAGCCAGTTTTTTGCTACATAGCCAGTTTCTTCACGTAGCTCCGCTTTGGCTGTAGACAAGATGGACTTTTTTTCAACATAACCGGCGGGCAGGGCGGCAACTTTTTTACCTTCATAAATATGATGCTGGTAGATTACGACGACGTCCTGTTTAGGAGTGAGAGCCAAAATAACAACAATTTCTGGGCCAATGGAAAAAAAGTATTGGCTATTACAGCCGTCGGGACGGCAGACTGTCCATTCGTCAATTCGTCGCCACGGGTTACTAAAAGCCGTACGTTTCTTAAGTACCTTCCATTTATTATTACGTTTAAGCATAAGAAATTATTTCATTCAAAGTACTCTACCAAATAGACCACACCGGCTTTATCGTCAGAAACAAAGATTTTTTTGTCTTCTCTAACCAGAACATCTACGGGGCGGCCGAAGGAAGTTTTTTTATCTTGGCTTAACCAACCGGTAATAAAATCTTCGGTGCTTTCTAGATCGCCATTCTCGTTTAAATTAAAGCGAACAATTTTGTAACCAGTTGGTTCAGTCCGATTCCAAGAACCGTGGTAAACAACCAAGAGGTCATCTTTAAATGCTTCGCCCCAGCTACCCGGGAAAAACGAAAGACCGAGTGGTGCTGAATGAGCTGGAACATCTATCCGAGAAGGAATTTCCGTTGGTTCCTGACAAGGATTGCGAATGTAGGTATTTTTGTCAAAAACCGTATCATGAATATTTTTACCATAACAAATTGGCCAACCGTAATTGCCTCCCCTGTTCAAAATGTTTATTTCATCCGGCGGCAGATCGTCTCCTAAAAAATCTCGACCCATTTCGGTGGCCCAGATTTCTTCTGTCGTCGGATGCTTAGTTAAAAACACCGAGTTACGAAGACCAGTCGCGAAAGGTGTGAGTGTACGTTCGGCTAAATTTAGATATTGGACGCTACCACGCCGTCCATCTTCTTCCTGGCAAGTATCACAAGAGGAGCCAATAGAAACCAACAGGCCATCTTCGTATTTTATGATCGACCGCGTCCAGTGCCGACCACCGGTTGGCAGGTCCACAATTTTTTCTTTATTACTCGCAGAATATTCGTCAATATTGTAATTAAAACGAGAAATTTGGTTTTCTTCAGCCACATACAGATAACAATGATCGACGTTGCAGTCAAAAGCAAGGCCGTGCGGCTTATTTAGATCTTCTGCAACATTAACAACCTTGATCTTTTCAATTCCATTTTCCTCATTTAAGGCAATTACCTTTCCTGTTTCCGGAATACTGACGATGACCGTACCGCGTGGGTCTAGTTCTAAATCCCGGGGCGTAGCTAATTTTGTCATCAACACGCTTACCTTAAATCTACTCGGCGTAGTAAAGGGGGTGTTGTCAAATTTTTGCGTTCCGGTTACTATTTCCCGCTCTCTATTTAAACCATCCAATACCGGGGTATAACCACCGAGGTAAACCGGGCCAACTCCTCGCAGGTTGGTATAGTAAAACCAACCACCATACGCAATTATCCCAAGGAGGATAACGAGACCAGAGATAACGATAAAACGTGTGCGACTCATAATATTACTCCTTCCTGTTTAAGTAATTCCATTTTCTTTTGTTCCCCACGGTTGTATCCCCCACCTTGCCCATTAGAACGGACTACCCGGTGACAAGGAATGGCGGGATTGAAATTTTTGTGTAAAATATTCCCTACCGCCCGAAAAGCTTTAGGACGACCGGCCTTTTTTGCCACTTCAGCGTAAGTTAAGACCTGGCCTTTTGGGATAGTGGCAACAATTTGAAAAACTTGTTCAGTAAAAGATAATTTATTTGTACTCATATAGGTATTATAACACAAAAACATCCTTGGCAAGTCCAAGGATGTTTACGAACTTTTTTTACAAAGCAGATGGTTCGTCCGGTGGGTTGCCACCAGGCAAACCTCCCGGCTCTTCCTCATCTTCTTCGTCTGAACCGGGTACAGGACGATTGTCGTCATCACCGTCGGGATAAAAGACCATATGATTATGGTTAGAGATACAAGGGTTAACTAGTGGTAGCTAACATTTTAAACGTAACACGCCAAAAAACCTCTGTCAATAAACAACTACGTTTTTAAGGCGTAAAGATGTCTACCGAACTTGAGCCAATTGTTCCCCCACTACTATTTTTAGCAACAAATGTTAAACGATATGGCCCCTTACCTTTCCAAGTCCAGCTAGTAACATCCACCCAAACTTCTTTGTGGGGATAATCTTCATTGCTGTTATACATTTGGTTTAGTCGATCACCATCCACCTGCCAATACATTTCGTAATTAGTAACATCTAAATTCGGTATATCCACTTTAAACGGCTGGCTACCAACGACGGTGGCATTGTTAGTTGGCCACCAAATATTCAGGTTGCCGGTCGTTGGTGGTGGAGTAGGCGTACCACTGCCCCCACCGCCGGTTGGGGCATCTTGTACAGCAATACTTTTAACATTACTAATCCAGATATAATTTACTGACCAGTTATTGTTGAAAACACCGGCAACAATTAAATATTCTCCGGCACTCGTCGGTGTCCAAGAGGGGTTGTAGCCTTTACTTTGGCCAACAGTAAAAGATTGGTTTTCGTAAAACTGCTGGAAAACTTTTACTCCACCACTTGTATATACTTCGACATCCACAATTGTACTGTTGACGGCTGTCGTGTGGTTATTCTTAATTGCGACATTCAAACCCACCCCTTGGTTGACTGTGACCGTTCCCGGAGCGTTACTCGTGATGTTGAAATTCGTAAGGGTCGGCGTACCGCCTCCACCCGGATCTCCACCCCCGCCGCCACCACCTTGACCACTACCACCAAACCAGGTTCGCATCGTACCTTCGGCTGGTTTGTTTTGTGAAGTAAAGTCAGTATTACCGTTCCCACCAGCGTTCGGGTCGGTTAGCCAATCCCACATATGTACGCCCTGCATAAAGGATTGACCATCCCAATACGAGAACAGGGCTTCGTATAGAACTACTTGGTTATCGGGGTCATAACTTCCTCCACCCCAATAATTAAACGGCTCCCACTGCGCCCAGTCCATACTGCGATAACCAATCTCGGTAAAAATTATTGGCTTATTCCAGCGATTGTAAAGATTTTTAATATCGTTATTATTAATCTTTGCCCACTCATCTTTGTAAGCTTGGACAGTTTTATTTCCGGTTGGTAACGGGTAATAAGCCGAGATGCCGATATAATCTAAACTACCCCAGAAACCAATCCGATTTTTTTCGTCCGTCCAACCGGGTCCACCCCAGTTAGCACTGTAAGTTAATTTACCGCTATAGATCTGACGAATTGATCCAATCAAAGAATTCCAGTTTTGGGTGTTAGTGGAATTGGCGTCACTCGCGGTCATATTAATTAATTCCGCCCCAATGGTCATTTCTTCCACGCCGTTGTTTTTTGCTATCGTCGCATAATGCCGGACTTTATCTCCAAAAGATTTAAACCAAGCGTTACGATCGCCAGGGTTAATGTTTGCTCGCCACTGACCATCGTTACTTTCCAGGTGAATTTTTAAATTTACTTGCAAGCCCTTACTGTGTATGTATTGGATACCAGAAATTAACGACTGGTCGGTTGGTGTGTTCCAACCGTTGTATACATTAGTCGACCAAACATTATCTTGCGCCAAAGGAATAATTAACGTGACGTAATTAGCATTGGCCGCTTTAATTTTGTCTACGACTTGTCGAAAACCGTCGCTGTCATAATCCGTCGTCCAACGCGGGACTACACTCACACCTGTTTGCCAGTTGCTAACACTAGCTTTAGCTGGTGATGGCACGAAAAATCCCACGACTAGAGCGATGAGGAAAATATACAAGATTTTTTTCATAATAAAGAAGTTAGATACTCCTTTATCTTGGCAAAATAAAAATGTTTGCACAAGCACAAAGAACCCTACGCTGTAAGGGCGCAGGGTTCGAAGGAGTTTACCAGACTATTTGATTCTAATGTAGACTTTAGCCAGTACTCTTACATTCCGGTAATTATTGTAAAACCAATTCCAGAGAGATAGCATAGTATAAAATTAAGAATTAAATTTTACCAACTAGCTCTTACCGCTAAACCGAGAGCATAGTCTCCCCACCATTGCCCAGCTGACGGGCCACCGTTACAATTACCATCGGATTCGCCAGGAGTTTTAACCCAGAGAAACCCGTCGATAACGCTATTCCCGGTATTCAAGGTCGGCCTGTTGCCGAGAGCTCGACCGGACGGGTTACACCACTCGCCATTACCACCCAGACCATTCCGGGCAGTATCAATCACGAAGTGCTTGTTATTAATTAAGCGAGACACTTCCTGACCGTAGGACGTATTTTGGTTAGTGGTGTAAAAGTTAGAAACATTCAAGGCAAAACCAGCCGCATTACTTACGCCAGCTTGGCGTAAACGATTGGCCATTTCACTACTACCAATCCAGCCAGGATGGCCGGCATCAATATATACCTTGACGTTTGGTTTCGCTTCTAAGGTATTAACCGCAAAATTAAGTAGTTGGTAGCGAGTTTCGCGGTCGGTACCAGATAAACAATCTGTTAAAGCAGTGGCATCTGGTTCAAGAACCACAATAGCGTTGCGGTTTCCGATGCCGTTCGCCATGTTACCTATCCAAGCTTTGTAGCTATCTGCACTGCCGGAGCCACCAGCGGAATATCCACCACAATCACGCTGAGGAATGTTATAGGCGACTAAAACCGGGGTGGCATTAGCACTAGCAGATGCATCAACATAACTTTTTACATCTTGGTAGATATTGCTATTCCAACCACCAAACCAGCGAGCGCTTGGTTCGTTACCAATCTTTAACATCAAGGCGGCGTCAGTTGGCCGGCTAGTCTGCCACTCCCGTGCTTGGGCCAAGGCTGGAGACAAAGGGTTAACATACAAACCCGAAGTAGTAGGATCGGAGGTTGCGGGAGTGCTAACCGTTTGGGTAGGAGTAGGTGTTGGTTGGCTGTTGCCGATAGAAATAGAAATGAGCTTTTGGGTCACGACAACGCCATTCACTTTAGCGACAAAATTTACTTTGTACGGACCACTACCTCGCCACGTCCACGATCCAACATTAACTAAGGTTTCTTTGTGGGGTAGATCGGTATAATTAGTTGGCATGTGGTTTAAGCCACCGCCATCCACTTGCCAATATATTTCGTAAGAGTTTGCGCTCTTACCATCTAAAACAGCTTTAAATGGTTGTGTACCATTTAAGACGCTGTTATTAGTCGGCCACCAGACGCTAATGTTTTGGTTAGTGGGTGACGTTACAACATTAGAGGTTGCAGTTGGGGCCGACTGAGGAACGGGAGCCTGAACAGTAATTTCTTTAACATTGTCAAACCAAGCTAAATTTGGATTCCAGTATTCACCAAACACACCAACTTTAACTTTGTACTTGCCAGTATTAGCTGGCTTCCAAACAAAGTCAAAGTTTTTGGTTTCGCCAGTTGAAATATTTTGGTTCTCCAAATATTTCTGCCAGACACGGGAATTGTTTTCGTTGTAAATTTCTAGGTCAATAATTCCACGGCTTAAAGCTGCACCACCAACGGAAAGACGCAGGGTGTTATCTGTATTCACAACTAAAGTTGAAGGGGTAGGAGTTAGAGAAACAGCAAAACTGGCGGCCTGGGACTCAACAATGCTAGTGAATAACGTGGTCGAAAGAACAGAGATGATTAAGAAAGCGTTAAAAACGCGTTTTGAGGACGATAAGGTTTTTGATTTCATGAAAGAATAATTTGTTTGCTCATTTAGAGAGGTCCGCGGATTACGCGCACATCGAGCAGAATTCCCCGAGGGAGGGACGATTGTTAAATTTGCCCTGCTTATCTCTATCTCTCAATAGAGACCAAATTTTGTTTTACAGTCCGCCGAGTTAATTGTTTTCTCCGGCGGATATGTAAAAGTGTGTCCATTGTAGCAGAGGTCGTTTAAGTAACAAGCAAGCTGGAGGAGAGAGCGGGCTGTTTTTTAAGTGGGGTTAGCCAAGAAATTATCCACAGGAGGGTTGCGCATAAAAAAATAAAACACCCACCTAATTGGTGAGCGCTTTTTGTTTTAATTTGTGTGTTATTTTAATTTACTAACGGTACTCCTTTGGGCTTTGGTGCATAATGATCCCTCTTTACAAAACAGTTCCGACAAACCGCCATGTAACTGTAGGTACCATCATCTGGTAAGACGGGGGGCGCATCGGTTTGGGGGATGCCGTTTAACAGGATTTGGGTGTGGGTGGCGGTGGGATTTTTGCATTGTTCACAAACTGCCCATTTGTATCGCACTTCTTTCGGACCAAGTTCAAGAATTCTTTTGACGGTTTCAAACAAGAGACCGCGGGAGTCTAGATCAAGACCAGAAATAATTACCTTGACTCCCCTTTTTAATAAATTCTCTATAACCACCGTGTCTTCAGGTGGAAACATGTGTACCTCATCGATGCCAATCACCTTGTAATCCTCGGTGGGGATCTCCTTTAGACTCATAATTTTCGTCGCTTCTAGACCACTACCATTTCGAGATAATATTTTATCCTCACGGACATTGCGTTTGCATTGGTAAAGAGCGTGTGGAATATTGGTATATTTCAAAGGCGCAAAATGGCTAATTAGGTCATACGACTTGCCACTTTTCATTGGTCCTAAGATGAGTACTAAATCCATAATCATCGTTGTTTATTCAAATGTTATACCACCGTAGCGCTTGGTGAGATAAATTGTGCGATTATTCTTCAAATATTCGGCCTTGCTTATACGCGGACCAACGTACTGGTGTACTGCACGGTTTTCTAGATCGACTACCCACAAGGCAGGGGTGTAGTCAGAATCTAGATCAGGGTTGTCAGTGGCGCGGAAAAGAATCTGGTAACCAAAGACAAGCACCTTGCTGTTGTCTAACCAAACGGCATCGTCGAAACCACAGGGAGTGCCACAAGTTAAAACCTGTTCGTAGGTATCTTTTTCCAGATCGATTATCGCCAAACTTGAATCAACATCAAAACCGCCGACTACTTTATTGTTTTCTTTAGTTAGGACTATACCAACCAATGGGTCAGCTAACATTTTTTGGTTTGGAGATTTAGCATAAACATTTTTTTCTCTACGAATCGCATCGTCGACAACATTACCGGTATAAGAGGTTTTTTCACTAGGGGCTAACTTGTTAACTGTTTCTAAGTTAAATTTATCAAAAGAGAGATAGGGAGTAACCTTGTTCCACCAACTAAACCAGTCCTGTTTTTCAGTACGTAATTTTCCGCGAACCAAATTCTCGATCTCTTCCCCGTTATTACCAAAGTTTTCAAAAATTGAGAAATCTGGTAAGGGATCGCTACTGGGGCTATCTGTTTTTTCTTTAAAATAAAAATTGTAGGCGAGAAAGCCTATCAAAACGAGCGCGACAACGTCGATTGTGATAAACATAATCCACCTTTGTTTTTTGTCCATAGTATTTTTTATTAAAAATCTTACGCCTATATGCTAACTCGACTCGACATTATCGTCAAGTCGAAATATGCATAAACTTTTTAAAAAGTAAAGGCAACAAAAAGACTAGGTAAATACCTAGTCTTTTTGTAAGGACGTTAGTTAAGCTAATCCCCTCCCCGCAAGCAGGGTAACAGTGGTACTGACAATCGCCGCCGCACTCCAAGCCTGTTTTTTGCAAGCGGATTGTCCAGTTAAGGAATGATAGTCAGAATATTTTTCGTCGTCATAAACATAAAGCTCGATTGGGGTTTTAAAATGGTGAATTGCTCGCATTAGGGCTTCTTCTACCTTGGCGCTTTCTTTCAAAAATCCTAACTTCTCTAGCCCTTCAGCAATGAGACTGTTATCATGCGGCCAGATCGATCCGTTGTGGTAACTATTGGGATTGTAAACACGAGATAGTTTGCTCAAAGTACGAATACCTGCTCGCGGCTCAAAAAGGTCATTTTTTAGTAGACGTTTAACTATAGCTGGTAAATACTCGTTATCTATTACACAATCCACAACCCCATCCTGAACTTTGTTTTTACAAGCCCAGAGACAATGCCCCATGGATGAACGTGCGCTGACGAGTGGTTTACCATTCCCGTCAACAGCAAAGGCTAACTCCACGCCGCCCTTTGAATCATGAACAATATATTTTTCGTTGAATAATTCTTTTAATCTATCGGCTTTAAGTTTTAAAATCAGGGCTAGTTGAGGATTAGAGAGTTCGTAGTAATCGGACCAGAGGCGTAAGGCTAAATAGGTGTAGGCCTGAACTTCGACTGGGGCAATTGGGTAAGCTGGCATAGTACCATCTTCGTGAAAAATTGACTCTTCGCTATCCATCCAGCTTTGAGTTTTTAAACCACCATGGGTTCTTACAGATGAAAAATGGTAATCAATCAGCCCGTCGTTATTACTATCACCGTAATTTAGTATCCAAGCCAAAGCGGCTTCGACATTGGGCATAACTTTAACAGCGAACTCTTGGTCATCCGTTTTTTGGATATACCGGTAAAGGGCGACCAAGAGTAAGGGGGTGGCGTCTACCGTATCATAATTTTTCATGGTGCCGTCGGGGTAAACATACCAGGGACTTAAAGTACGCGCTGTCAGCCGCTCGTGGTTATTCACTCGGTATTCATGAATACATTTTCCCGGTTCTTCTCCGCTTTCAATATTCACTTCTTTACCTTGTAATTGTAAAAGGTTTAAAAGAATTTTTTTGCTTAACGTAAGAAGATACTCGGTATTGGGAGCGTCATGATCGGTGGTGCGTAAAAGTTTTAAAGCGGTGATTAAAGAATCCCGACCAAAAACACAGCCATAAATTTCTTCTTTGTGTGAGGCTAAAATACCGTTCTCGGTTTCTAACTCTTTAATAGTTTGCCAACCGAGAGAAGAGAGTTGATCTAATTTTTTACGATCCATGTCGAATTAAAAGTTAAGGGTGGTTTAAAATTTTGTGATACAACTCTTCGTACCGATCAGCCATTTTGCTGGCACTGAAATTTTTTAGAGCATGTTCGCGACAGTCTATGCGACGTATTCTATCAACATGAGCGACGGCGTCAAGCAGACTGGAGGCGTCTTTAACCACATAACCAGTCTTCCCGTCCTTAACAACCTCCGGGATCGACCCTTTGTCGTAGGCGATAACCGGACACCCACAAGCCATCGCTTCGATCATTGTTAAACCAAACGGTTCATTCCAAGTGACTGGGTGAAGAAAACACAGGGCTTTACTCATCAGGCGGTTTCTTTCCACCTCATCCACCTCTCCGATCCATTTAATTTTTTCATTTAAATATGGCTTAACGTGCTTTAGATAATACTTTTTATCTGGTTCATCGAGCTTGGCGGCAATAATTAAAGGTAAATTCAGTTTACGGGCAACTTCAATAGCATTGTGCGTCCCTTTTTCCAAGGAAATGCGACCAACAAATAATAAATAACCATCGTGTTGTTCACTAAAAGGATAATGTTCCATTGGCAAACCGTTGTAAACCACACTGTAATCGCGCAAGTTTAAAACACTGGCCTGTGCTTTTGAAATACAGGCGATATGCGGATGACGGAGGGCCTCAAAAATGGGCCGAACATCCTCATTAAAATTACCGTGCATAGTAATAACAACCAGGGTTTGCGCGATATTTGCAGTTGGTAAACCAATATATCCCGTATGATCGTGGATAATATCAAAATCTCTTTGGTGCGCATAAGCTTCACCAATATGGTACATTGTCCAAGTATTTAAGCCATAAATGTTCTCAAGTTTAGCCTCGCGGAGAGCAATTTCGTGGACATGAGATAATTTAGCTTTGGTCAAGGAGTCACCGGTGGCAAACAAGGTGACCTCGTGACCACGCTGGACTAATTCTTCGGTCAAAGCAGATACTATTCGCTCGGTACCACCATATTTTTTCGGGGGCACTCGTTCGACAATGGGGGCAATTTGAGCAATACGCATATAATGTGGGTTAAGCATAGGACGGTTAGCCGTCTCAGGTATTGAAGAATAAAAAGAACACTCTGGCAAGAGCATCCAGATCTATTCCCACTATTTCTTTTCTTTGGGAATGAAAGAGGCGGCTAGGAAGGTGGCAATGGGCAAGGACAACGCCACACCAATACTACCGACTAAAGTCCTGACCACTTCGGTCGCAATAACTTCATTATTAATCGCCTGACCGAAACTAACTGGAGGGTTCTGGTTTAATTTGAAAAGCAATAAGAGCGGCAAAGACGCACCGGTATAGGTTAAAAATAAAGTGTTGACAATTGCACCCAAGTGAGTGTTGCCAATGGCGTAAGCTGAACGAAAGGTTTGCCAGGTGGTATAGCTTGGGTTAGCCTCACGGATTTGCCGGACCGCTTCGATTTGTCCAACGATTACATCATCTAGTACGCCAACCGCGCCGATTAAAATACCCGCTAAAAGCAAACCTTGGAAATTCACCGGCGTGTCAGTCGCACCGATTAAAAACACCGCTTCTTCTTGGGCCAGACCAGTCAACCTCGTTAAACGCGTAAATAGCCAGGAAAGAAATAAAGTGATTGTAAGAGATAAAAGAATGCTAATAACAGCGAGGTGGGCTTTACTATTAAATCCTTCGGTAATATATATAATGATAGTAAGGATGAGAAATGCCCCAGCTAGACCAACAAGTAACGGATTAGAGCCACGAATAATGAGGGGCAAGATAAAATACATGATGACGACAAAACTCAAAACCAATCCGATTATTGATTTAACCCCTTTCCATTTACCAACCGCGAGAACGGTCAAAGCAAAAATCGCGGCTAATAAATATAAATAGCCGCGACGAACGAAGTCGAGAATAAAAAATTCATCCTGGCCTTCAGCATTTTCGATGTAATTAACCACAACCTTGTCCCCCACCTTATAATTTTGGGCACTCGCGACATCGATTTCAGAGATGCCGTAAAAAACAACTTCTTGATCTTTGAAACTTCCCGTTAAACCTTTAAGACGTAGATTTTGTTGTTTGGCCAAAGAACCACCAGGACGAGACAATTCTCGTTCCCGTATGACTTCGATAACTTTCGCTTCAAATATCTCTTGCTTAGTTTCAGTAATTTCTTCTGCTAAATCTGGCGTTTGTGCTTTAACAAAACCTGGCAAAAACAAAACTACTATTAGTAATAAAAAAGCTGATGTCTTTTTAACATTTATTCGCATAGATTAACATTATATCCGGTTTTCTAAGTTGTTAGGCGACTGCCGTAGCCTGAGTTGGCCAAAATCTGTTTCAATCTTTTCCATCCCATTCTTGAAAGAAATTCTCTAAATATTCTTCCATTATTTTATGTCGCTTCTCAGCTATTTTTTTCGCGGTCGCAGTATTCATCAATTCTTTCAAGAGTAACAATTTTTCATAAAAATGATTAACTGTGGTCCGTCCTTCTTTGCCTTTGGCTTTCGTATACTCGGTTTTGTCTTTATACTCTGGCACAGCAATAGCCGTATCATAAAACGATTCATTAAATTTTGCTCCGGACGCAAAAGCTCTGGCGATACCAATCGCGCCAATCGCATCTAGTCGATCCGCGTCTTGTACAACCATGCCTTCGATTGTTTTCATTTTGGTCACAACCCTTGAACCTTTGAACGAAGCATCTTTAATTATTTCGCAAACATGAGAAATCACAGCCTCATCAACCTCCAATTTTTCAAGCCATTCTCTGGCTAATTGCGGGCCAACATCATCGTTACCTTCGTGGAATTTCCAATCAGCAATATCATGAAGTAGAGCAGCAAGTTCAACAACAAATAAATCTACATTCTCATGTTTGCCAATATGAACAGCGTTTTTCCAGACACGATAAATATGCCACCAGTCATGACCCGTGCCTTCGCCGGTAAGCTTGGATCTGATGTACTCGACGGTTTTGTTTATAATTTCTTCTTTATTCATATTTATAAAAAATTGGCACTAAGTATGGATAGCCAACCCCATCTCTTTTTTTTGTTCGTCTCTTAACAACTTGAAGGTACGAGCGGTGTGACGCTTGTCTTTTAAGAAGTGCTCGATCCATTGTCCACCCAAAAGATGCGGTAGCATGACATAATCGGCGCCGGCTTTATAAAGCTCTTCTGCATATTTATAATGATACAAGTTGGCGATAATAAAAGCTTTGGAGCCTTGGGAGCGAATATGGCTGATTAGAGTCTGTTGATCATCGGGCGCCGGGATAGTCATAATTATCATTTTCGCCTTAGCAAGGGGTAAGAGTTCCAAAAATTCGACATCGGCTGCATCACCAAAAAAGGTATCTGCCCCTTTGGCTTTTAATTTGGCCACTACTTCGGGATTAAAATCTACCACGGCAAATGAAATCTTTTTGGCACGTAAAGCTTCGCAAACTTTCCAACCAATCCGATGATAACCAAACAGCCAGACATCATACTCCTCCACCTTTTTCCCTATTTGACGATACTGGTCTTTCCCAAACAAACGGAAAAAAGGCATAAAGAAACGATAAAGCTGTTCGTTGTAAGTAATAATATACGAAGAACAGAAGATTGTAGCCAGGGCCACCATTGTGAAAATAGTTATTTCATCACCCTGGAGATGACCGAGTTGGCGGCCAGTAAACAAAACGATAAAACCAAATTCACTAACTTGCGAGGCAGTAAGGCCAATTAAAAAACTATTGCGCCTCGTAAAACGCGCCGAACGGAAAAGAAAATACAAAATTAGAGGGTTACCGATTAAAATAAAAGCGGCTAAGGCCAAGCCTGGCCAGAAGACGTTAGCAATATTGGACAGACCGACCTCGCTCCCTAGAATTATGAAAAACAAAACTAGGAAGAAATCACGCAAAGGTTTGATGCGGCTGGCTATCTCCGGCTGATAAGGTGAAGAACCAAGAGATAATCCGGCGACAATAGCGCCGATTTCAATTGAAAACCCGGCGCCATAAACTAGACTAGCGACAGCAAAACACCAAGTGATGGTAAAAATAAAAAGGAACTCGCTGGAACTAGCTATTCTATTCAATAGACGCGGCAAGAGATATTTGGCCACCAGAATAATCGCCGTGAATAAGACAACACCCTTAATTAAAAGCTCCAACAGATACTCACCTACCGCCACGTTTTGTTTTAGAATACCAAGAGTAATCAGGATAGCAATTGCAACTAAGTCTTGCACCAGCATTAGACCAATAGTATATCGACCATAAACACTCTCTGTGTCTTTCTTGTCATTTAAAAGCTTTATAATAACGATAGTACTGGAAAAGGTAATGGTAACGCCAAGATAAAGGGCGGAAACCCAGTTCAACCCCATGAAATAAACGATGGCGGCACCGACAGCAGAAGTTATAATTACCTGACTAATACCAGCTGACACTACGATCTTTCCAACTTTTTTAATGTAATTGAAGTTTAAGTTTAAACCAACAACAAACAACAATAAAACAATACCGAATTGCGAAAAGGCCTCAAATAAAACCTTGTCGCCGTGTAAAAGATTTAAAAATAACGGTCCACAGACCACTCCGGCAACGATGTAAGCGACCATTAATGGTTGACGCAAAAGACGGATAAGAAAAGCAACCGAGATCGTAACGCTAAAAAGAATACTGATTTGAAAAAAAATGTTTTCCGTCATGGTAGTCTTTGAGAAATACCAGATTATTATAGCACAAAATTATCTAAAACTGAAACACTTGGCTATCTAACCAAACCTTATAAAGAAAAAGTTTAATCTTCTTCTACCCGCCTTAATTTTTTTATTGTAGAACGTTTTTTCTTAGACTCCAAGCGTTTTAGTTTAGAGGCAAGGGTGGGACGGGTGGAACGGCGTTTTTTAACTATCCACAAAGACTTGCCCACCAAATCATTTAAGCGAGCAATGGCCAATTCACGATTCCTTAATTGTGAGCGCTCTTCTTCTGAAACTACCATTATTTCATTATGAATAGTTAGCCGATTAGCTAATTTATTTTGTATCCGCTCCTTTTCTAGTACGGTAAAAGCTCGGGATTTTAACACCGGCCAATAAACAGCCGCTTTGGTGGAGGTCTTATTAACATTCTGTCCGCCCGCACCGGATGAGCGAGCGAAGACAAAACGTAATTCGTTTTCTGGTACCTGTCTTTTGACGAAAGAGATCATAAACACTTCACTGCTTCGCAATAAAAATAGGGAATTCAAATTTAAGAGTGTAACCATTTTTGGTAATGC
>Ga0209541_10007307_pt1 | contig 18624 bp, 19 predicted proteins | sample RifCSPlowO2_01_FD_184027 | JGI IMG/M metagenome (GOLD analysis project Ga0209541, IMG submission 184027) | Groundwater microbial communities from Rifle, Colorado - Rifle CSP2_plank lowO2_0.1 (SPAdes) (version 2) | ecosystem: Environmental > Aquatic > Deep subsurface > Groundwater | place... | reverse complement strand
GATTAAAGCAATAAAGAAAAATAGCGCGGTTCCTTGATTATTTTCTCTGTTTCCCCGACCCCCACCCCACCAAGTTATTCTTAAAAACCAATCTGAAATCAGAGCAACAATGCCAACTAAAATGGAAACTACGGCCATCAACCTTGTATCAAAATTACGAATATGAGAAAGCTCGTGAGCAATAACCCCTTCCAGCTCTAATTTTTCTAATTTCTCAAGTAATCCCTTTGTAACCGCAATTGAGGCGTGCTGTGGATCTCTTCCGGTAGCAAAAGCATTCGGCGCTGTATCCACAATCAAATAGATTTTGGGCACCTTTATACCAGCCGCAATCGAGAGATTCTCAACTATTCTAAAAAGAGGGAGGTTCTCATTTTTAGTAATCTGTTTGGCGCCACTCACCGCAAGAACTATTTTATCGCTGTTATAATAACTTAAGAAATTCATTACACCAACAAAAATTAGACCTAACCCCAAAAGGGTAAAACCCTCTCCTAACGCCTTGGCGAAAATATAAAACACCGAGATAAAAAACAACGAAAATAGAATCATAACTAAAAATGTTCTTTTTTTATTAGAATCTATCTGATTATAAATTGTGGTTGCCATTAGCTTAGAATTTTACCTCAACCTTTTCTCGCTCGACACCTTCCGCTTCAAAAAACTCTGCTTCCCGGAAACCCAGGAGATTGCTTAAGAGCACGTTAGGAAAAACTTGTATCTTGGTGTTAAAGTCTAGGACATTGGAATTGTAAAATTGTCGGGAAGCGGCAATCTTTGTTTCGGTATCGGAAAGCTCCTCTTGAAGCTCCTTAAAATTATCACTAGCTTTTAATTCCGGGTAGTCTTCAGCAACCGCAAATAAACTTTTCAAAGCTCCAGTTAACATATTGTCTGCCTTAGCTGCTTCTACTGCCCCATTGGCGGAAACTAATTGACTTCTTGCTTTAGTAACGTTTTCGAAGACCTCTTTCTCGTGCTTAGCATAGGCTTTAACTGTTTCAACTAAATTCGGAATCAAATCACTTCTTCTTTTTAGTTGAACATCAATTCCGGACCAACTTTCTGATACCCGAATCTTTGTTGTAATCAAGTTGTTATAAAGCGACCAAATATAGAGTACTACAATAACTAAAATCCCTAAAATAATCCAAACAGCGGTCATAAAAATCACCTCCCTTTACAGCAAATATATTTTATATCTTTAGTTCTTTAAATTAAAGACCTTTTTGAATTTTGACCAGGGCAGAGTATTAATTACTTCTTTACCTTCTAACCATCCCCGTCTTGCCACGTCTACCCCATACTCCATAAGTTTTAAATGTTCAACATCGTGAGAATCGGTATCGATGACAAATTTTACCCTAAATCTTTTTGCTTCCCTAACTAAAATATCGGGTAAATCTAATCTAGTCGGAAATGAGTTTATTTCTAAAATTTTATTGTGTTTTGCTGCTTCTTTGAATATCTCCTCCCAATCAGCGTCGATTTCCTCCCGCTCTAGTAGTAATCTTCCGGTTGGATGAGAAATAACATCGACGTGGGGATTTCTAATCGCGGTAATTATTCTTTTTGTTATTTCCTCTCGATTTTGGCGAAAACTGGTATGAATAGAGGCAAAGATTATTTCGTGCTTCTCTAATATAGAGTCATCAACTTGCATTGTTTCATCTGCATTTATGTTTACTTCGAGTCCATAAATTACTCGGATGTTACGTACCGAGTAATTATATTGTTCAATTTGCTTTATACGTTCATCAAATCTTAAATTCGGATATGAATGATCTGTCAGGGCAATATATTCTCTTCCTAATTCAGCCGCTGCATTTGCCATTTCGGCAATTGTATTATGACCGTCGCTCCATAAGGAGTGAGTGTGTAAATCCCCCTTAATATCCGAGAGTTGGGTCAAATTGGGTAATTTGTCCTTTAAGGCGGATTCGATTTCACCAGTATCTTCTCGCAGTTCTGGAGGAGGTGTCTGCATTCCTAAAAGCGAATAAACTTCATTTTCGTTTTTGCAAGAAATTAACTTATTACTCTTTAGACTTTTTACCCCATATTCGGAAATAGAATAACCTTTTTCGCGAGCTAAAGAGCGAATGTGAATATTATGACTTTTTGAACCTGTAAAATGCTGTAGCAGAGAGCCGTAATGTTGCGGTGGTTGAACCATCAAATCCACTCTAATACCATTACTTAAAGAAATTGTCGCGGTAGAATTACCTACCTCTATTACGTGGTTTAAAGAAGGAAATTTAATAAAATGACCCACAACTGATTTAGGCTTTTCCGAGGTTGCCGAAATATCAATATCCCCAACCGTGGCAACTTTTCTCCGCAGGCTTCCGAGCGGATCCGCTTCCAACACATCTTTATGCTTTTTTAAATATTCAATTATTTGTTTGGCAATTTCTCCGGCAACAGGAAGCAAAATTCGATCTGATTTTCTTTTGTATTCCTCAACGCCGCGCAAAATATTAGCCAACGTTTTTTGACCAAAATCTTTTTTTAGTAAGTATCCAGATTTGATTTTATTTTCTAAATCGCTAATATCGGTAACTCCCTCCCCAGCTAATTTAAAAGCAGTTTTTGGGCCAACCCCAGGAACCTTGAGAAGAGCAAACATTTCTTCAGGTACTTTCTGGGAAATTTCTTCAAAATGTTTTACCTTACCAGTTTTGAATAACTCATCCAAATAACTCTCGATTGCTCTACCAATCCCGGCAATTTCACCTAATTTACCGTCCTCCCAAAGATCTTTAACTTCGCTGCTGGCATTTGCAACTGAATCAGCGGCTAAATCATAAGCCCTAATTTGAAATGGATTCATACCCAACACCTGATAGGCAGCGCTAATATTTGAAAGTAACTGCGAAACTTCCTTGTTCGTAAACTTTTTTTCCATTTATGCAAATTATTATATTATGTTTCCCTAAAAGAAAACACCGTCGAGGTAAAACCCAGACGGTGCCTAAATGCAGAAAGATAATAATTCAACTCCCCTTGTTCGCCGGCCAACTCGCAGGATTTTCCCCGTACTTAGTTAGAAATTCGCGACCGTGCTTATTGACCTCGGTGTCGATCGGTACTTTTGCACGACACAAAGGACAGTTTTCTGATTCATAATTAGCGAACACTTTATTTACACAGGCGTAACTTGGTACTTCAAGCCCCTCTAGATTTCGATTCCAGAGAAGTCCAATTCCAACAACCTGACCACCAAGATCACTTACAGCTTTAATCATCGCGCTCGTGGTTTTTCCGGTGGTAATAATATCCTCCACAAGCAACACTCGGGTTCCAATCTGAATAAATCTAGCATAACCGCGATGGAAGAGAAACCTGTCTTCCTCTTGTTCTGCAAAGACTGAGATTACCGACCTTCCGTAGTGGGCTGCTACCCGGTTTCCAAGAGCGATTGCTCCTGCTGCAGGAGCAGCCACTACACTAATGTCTTCTCCCCAAAAATGGTCGGCGATGGATTTGGCAAGTTCGTCCAAAATATAAGGCTGCGTGCTAACATCGTTCTTGTTAACAAAGTGGCCTGAATGATTATCGCTTGCAAGAATAAAGTGACCCTCCCGCAAAGCTCCGGTTGATTTTATCAGTTCAAGGGCCATTTTTTCTGTTAGCATTACGTCCTCCGTTTCGATTTAAAGCTGGTTGGCGAGTTCGCGGGCAGTTGCTTCAATATCTTGAGCGTTAATCAAAGCCGAACCTACAATCGCGTGCCAACGCTCTCCCGCTACTGCACCAGTCTCAGTTATCACACCGCCCTGCTTAATGAAGCCAGGGGCGTAAAGGCCGAATTCGTCTCTCTCACAACCCTGCTTTCTAAGCTCATCCTCGATTATTTGCTTATACTTGAGAACGAGTTCAGGTTTATTTCCCGGAACAACAAAATTACGTACACCCTGCGCTGCTGCCCGCCGGTAGATCAGCTCCGGTGCGCTGTCGTGGACGTAACCACCTTCGCTCCAAAGAAACCGCTCTTGGGTCATATGACCTCCCACAAGAACCGTCAACCCCGCTTGGGCGGCCGCTTGCGTCCAACGCTCCTGGGTTTCCCCGCCGCCAAACGGGAAAAATATAACCGCGTGGACACCAACCTTTAACAGAGCCGGTAAAGCATCCTCAAGTTCCGGAGTATCAGTTGCGCCTTTTTGATGATCATAAATCAGCCTTTTACCATCAAGAAAAGGTCTGATAGCATCAACATAAAGTTGCAGACCAGGAAGAAGGGTTCCTTCCCAGCTTCCAAGTTTAAAAGCCTCAATTAACTCGATCTCTCTAACAGCTTTGACTATTTCGAGCGCTCTTGGAATTGAGCAATCCAAAGCGGGAATAATCGTTCTAGAGGCGCTTATTAATGTCCCCACAGATCTTCCCTCCTTGCTTGAAACTATTACACTAAAGGACGCGCTTTGGCTATTATAAGAAACAGACTATGAGGTGTCAACTTAGAATATTTTGACGGATTGACTAAAAAAAAGGCTTTTGTTAAAATCTTGTAACAGCCGTGGTCCCGTGGTGTAGAGGCCTAACATGACTGCTTGTCAAGCAGTAGACCGCCGGTTCGAATCCGGTCGGGACCGCCACGTATCAATCTAAATACTACAATGATCGGAGAGGGACGAACCAGCCCATAAATCTTCAAAAAAATAATTTAATATCTTAATTACTTGCGTATTTATTTTTTAAAAAGGAGGTGTAAAAATGGATTGGCGAAATCTTTTAAGTAACCGTCAAGGAACAATAGCGAGTTTAATAGCCGCTGTTTTGATTATTCTGATTGGGATTCTTACCTTTAACTACTTTTCAAAAGGGAGTGGCCAACCAACTCAAACTGTTGAAACTGGCGAAACAATCGGTGGAGAGCAAATTCCACCAACAATTTATACCGTGGTAAAGGGTGATAGTCTCTCAAAAATCGCCGAAAAGTTTTACAAGGACCCGTATAAATGGAGCGTACTTGCTAAAGAAAATAAACTGGCAAACCCCAGTATTATTCACGCCGGTAATACCTTAAATATCCCAAAGCTTGAAGAAGCCTCTGTCACCGGAGAAAAAGGAGGAACTGGTGGCGGTCCTTACCAAGTCCAAAAAGGCGATTCTTTATGGACTATTGCCGAGCGTTTCTACGGTAGTGGTTTTGAATGGTACCGGATTAGGGACGTTAACAAGGATAAAGTCGGAACATTGCCCAACGGCCGACCGCTTATTGAACCCGGACAAGAATTGATCATACCCTAGAAATTTAAAAGTAGCTTACGTGTGATAAAATTTAAATTGCCGCAAAAAATTGCGGGTGTAGTTTAGTGGAAATGGATTAAAAAAATTAATTAGGCGGGGTTAGTACACTGGTAGTATGCTACCTTCCCAAGGTAGAGAAGCGAGTTCAATTCTCGTACCCCGCTCCAGCGGTAAGACGCCCCGCCAAGACGGGGAGATCGTGGGGGTTCAAATCCCATCACCCGCTCTCGTCTTTCGCCAAGGCTACAGACGATTCGCTGTTATGTATTATGTATACATCCTCAGAAGTTCAAAATCAGGGACTTTATACTACGGCTATACCACTAACCTTAAAACGAGATTAAAAGAGCATAATAAAGGAAAAACTAAATACACAAAAGGCCATATTCCTTGGAAATTAGTTTGGTATTGTGCATTTGTTAAGAAACAAAAAGCTAAGGATTTTGAACTTTATTTGAAGTCGGGATCTGGAAAAGCATTTGTATATAAAAGACTTGTAAATGTAGCTTTAGAGAAAGACGTAAGTGAAGGAACCGGTGTTCCGAAGCTTTAGCGAAGGACACCCATCACCCGCTCCATACGGGGGTAAACCAGAACCCCGTTTGTCCCTATGTAAAGCCCTAAACGGCGTACGCCATTGAATATCTAAATTGGCAGTGATTTTAAGAGCATTAAAATACTTCAATTGACCAAAGAGGTAAAACGGCTTCAACAACTATTTGAAAAGGCAGGTATAAGGGGTGTGGGGTGGAAGTAGTTATTGTTCATAGAATCAATGAATAGAGTAGCGGTAGAGATAGTGAGAAAATTAAATATTTTTCATTAGTTTCCAATGTTCCTTAATTATTTTATTTACTTGGTATGGATTTTTAGCTCTATCAAAACCCGTAATATGATAATAACCGTCTTTGTGCTTAGTAGTTATGGTATAAGATCTATTTTGCCTAATTCGTTTCAAACTCTTTAACCATTCCTTCTGATTTCGTTTTAGTATGGAAGTATAAATTATGTAGCCAACAAGGTCAGGTAAGAACAAACAAGTGTCAGTTTGCTCATTCCCGATTCTAAAATCTTCATAAAAGATATGCCCATTTTGTTTATTAATATCGCCCTCCATCGAGTGTTTTATTATGAAAGGATGGTCCTTGCCCCACTCAGCAGGAGTGTATATTCTGTAGTTCGGATTTTGCTCGTTTACTGTCAGAATCATAAAAGAACGAACTAATCTTAAAAACTTTTGGGGTTCATTTTGCATATCGAGAACATGATGCATCTTCCAATTATCATTGCCTATATGAGTATAGAAGTAGTCAAATAAAAAATACTGTTGCCAGGCTATGAGTAACTCTGTATACATGACAAACTTCGCGTAATCTCCGAGACTAAGTTTGCGAAGCTGATTCCTTAACAATTCGATATCCTTTTTATAGCTTGGGAATAATTTATCTTTCATCCTCTCAACGGATGACTCGAGCTTTCTTATAGTCTCATCTCTATGCCACTTGACCCATTGATCAGCTCCACTGCTGAGATCATATAAGAAGGTTGTATACCTAATTTCAGTTTTTTTTCCGAGGTACTTCAAGACCTTTATCCTTTGTTCTCTTGTTAAATTTCTTCCTTTTACACCTGCCACTCCGGATGGTATAATTTTCTTTATAAAAGAAGAAAACTTACTCCATTCAGAATCCGTAACCGTCACCAGAGTTACAAGGCCAATTTTTTCGCCAGATTGATCTCGAAAATAACCAGTTTCATCCACCGCTACTAACATAAGCAATTTTTTACTTTACTGAATCCAAATATGTCCCAAATTGCGTTATATAGAATTATGTTTCTTTCTTTTATACTTCTTTGAGAAATAAAGCTTTGTTTTGGTGGTAAATCCTGCTTGTTTAAATGGCATTTTTTGTATTTTCTGCTACTTCCACAGGGAGCAAGGATCGTTTCTGCCTATTTTAATGCTGCTCATAAAATTACCCTCTTGACTTTCGATTCATTTTCGAATTATATTAAGTATATAGAATAAAAATCGAAAGTCAATATGCTTACGAAGCGCCAAAAACAAGTTTTAGATTTTATTAGAACTTTCAAGCTAAAAAAGGGGTTTTCTCCCTCTCTAGAGGAGATTGAAAGATATCTACATCTTTCTTCTGTATCTACTGCACACTATCATGTAAAGTCTCTCGAAGATCAAGGATATTTGAAAAAAACAGAAAATTCTCCCAGGTCCATAGAGGTCTTTGAAGATGAGCTAATGGTTCAAATTCCAATTTTAGGTCGTATTTCTGCCGGGCAACCAATAGATGCAATCCAAGATAAAGAAATTATCGCTGTTCCTAAAAGCAAAATCCCTTCTTCGTCAGAGGTTTATGCTCTCCGTGTGGTCGGTAATAGCATGATTGATGAGAATATAAACGATGGCGATGTCATTTTAGTTCGTCAGCAGGAAACAGCAGAAAATGGGCAGAAAGTAGTTGCATTAATAGATAACCATGAAGCTACATTAAAGAAATTTTATAAAGAGCTGGGGCATATACGATTACAGCCAGCAAACAAAAACATGGAGCCGCTTATTTTTAGAAATGGGCGGGATGTTTTAATACAAGGAATAGTGCTTGATGTTATTCGCGAAGAAACACCCTCAACTTTTGTTTTTCCGGAAGCTAAGACCGGAATCAGACAATACAAAAGTCTCCCCTTGAACGAAATTATTTGCGGAGATGCAGTAGATGTAATGAAATCTATGCCGCCTGACTCAATAGATCTTGTGGTAACTTCTCCGCCATATGATGAACTAAGAGATTATAAAAGCTATCTATTCAATTTTGAGGGAATCTCAAAAGGATTATTTAGAGTTATAAAAAAAGGCGGCGTCTTGGTGTGGGTAGTCGGAGACAAAATAAACAAAGGGAATAGAAGTCTTACAAGTTTCAGACAAGCCCTGTTCTTTCAGGATGTGGGTTTCAATTCCCATGATGTCATGATTTATAGGAAAAAGAATACTCCCTTTATGAGGTCTAATGCCTACACAAGTTGTTATGAGTTTATGTTTGTCTTTAGTAAAGGTTCACCCAACACATTTAATCCCTTAAAGACCAGGACAGTCCGGCAAGGACAGGAGATGCTACCTTTCAATAAAGAGGCAGATGGTATAAATAAAAAGATATTAGGTGAGCTAAAGCCAGAAAAAACAATGACGAATATATGGGAGTACGCCGTTGGCCTGCATGGATCTACGAGTGATAAAATTGCCTTTCAGCATACCGCGATTTTCCCAGAAAAATTAGCGGAAGACCATATCCTCTCGTGGACAAACACAGGAGACATTGTTTTTGATCCGATGTGTGGCTCCGGAACAACCTGCAAAATGGCCGCAGTAAATAAACGTCATTATATCGGGTGCGATATATCAAAAGAATACGTAGAGCTAACAAAGAAAAGATTGAAGTACTTCAATCTTTAATAATTTTTCTTAAGAAATTCAATAGCACTTTTTAGTAACTCTATATCGTCCTTAAATCGTCCTATTCCCGTGTTGCAACTATCACAAATCCAACCCCCAGCTTTTCCGGTGTGATGGTCATGTTCTAAAACTACTTTGCTTGTTACACCAACAATTGTTCTCTTTTTACAAATCGGACATTCAAATGGTTCGTTTTCTGGTTTTTTCTTGAGCCACTTGAGTTTATTTTCTCTAGATATTCCAACTCCTTCCATCTTTACTCGACAATCTTTACATGATGGCCGTCTTACTGACCTATTATCCTTTGCATTCTGATTCTTAGCAAATTCCTCAGTTTTTTTGAGTTTGTGACAAACGTTACAAATTTTATTAGAAAATCCGTCTCCTGTTTTTCTCACATCTATAATTTCAAAGTCATCTCTACCTAGTTCGACTTGTTTCCAAATCCGAATAAAAAAGATCGAAGCGTGGTTTTTATCTTCCGATTTTATAACACCAACATCTCCCTTTTCGACTAAAATTTCTTGTGGGGCCACGATATCTTTCTTTGCTACGACAAATTTGTTAGACGAATTAGTCATTTTAGAAAATAATTGATTGGCTTTTTATAAAGTCTTGCGAATTGTTTTAATTGAACAATATCAATTCTTCTTTGACCTGATTCTATTTTAGAAACATAAGACTGCGTTCTTCTAAGTAACCTAGCAACTTCTTCCTGTTCGAGACCTACTTCCACTCTAGCTTTTTTAAGTTGATTAATTAAATATTTATGATCTTCTGAAAAGATAGACTTTTTCATGATTGAAACAAACCTTAGTATATGATATATTCCATTATGTAATATGCCAAATTGGAATAAACAAACGGAAACAACAAAAGTTCTTTAAATTTTTCCGTTTTTTGCAGTCCTTCGGACTGGTTCGGCCGACAGTTTTAGAGCTTCGGCCGAAGGCCGGGCGGATAGAAGGCGGCGCGAAAAGGGGCGCGCCACCTACCTTTGCGATTGAAACGAAGTCCGAACTTTTTCGTAAGGAGCTCCAAGGAATAATCCACCTAACATTTTTATTGTTTCCGAAGATCATATATAATATAACTTGGGCCGGCGTAGCTCAGCGGCAGAGCAATGGTTTCGTAAACCATAGGTCGGTGGTTCAAATCCACCCGTCGGCTCCACTTATGAAAAGAAAAGTTTCGGCAGAATTTTCTTATCGTAGTTCCCTAAAAAAGGAAGAGGCAAAGGTTTACCGCCGCATTACTTCACTTTCTTTTTTCTTTTTTATATTTTTAATTATAATTATATTCTTTGGAATTCCCTTTCTTAATTTAGTAGCCGGCTTTTGGCAATTTTTCCGTGGTCCTGAAGCCTCCATTGAAACAAAAAACGAAATTGTCTTGGCAACCAAACCAAAAATAGAATTTCTTCCAACAGCTACTAATAAAGATAAGATTGAGATAAAGGGATCTACCTTATCTGGAGTAAATATTGAGTTGATTGTAAACGGCACTTTTGTCGCTAAAACACTTAGCTTAGCGGACGGTTTATTTATTTTTACTGGGGTTAACCTTAAAGAAGGTGAAAATAAAATCGAAGTGATTGCTTTTGGAGGAGATAACAAGGCCTCTGAACCAGCAAAGGCGACGGTAATTTTTGATAAAACCGCACCAAAATTAGAAATTTCCCAACCCGGAGATAAATCTTCTTTTCCGGCAAATACAACTGATGTAGCAGTTGCCGGCAAAAGCGAAGAAGATACCGTCGTAACCATAAACGAGATTCAAACAGTCGTGTCTTCCGACGGAAGTTTTAGCTACATCCAACCTCTGAAAGCGGGAGAAAACCAAATTAGCGTCAGTTCCCAAGACTTAGCCGGTAACAAAACAACCAAAATAATCAGCGTTTTTGTGGCAGAGTAACCAGATTAGTTGTTAAAGCCGCCAGAATCCAAAATTGAACAGAGAGGTCATTTTTTAAATAAGGTACATCAAATAAACCGTGGGCAAAAATATAAACCAAAGCAGCTACTATTCCAGCCGCTAACGGTATTTTTATTTTGCCAAAGCAAATCCTGATTATAGAAATAACCAACCAAATAAAGAGAGCCAATCCCAAAATACCAAATTCGGTCCAAAAATTAAGGAAGATATTATGGGGATATTGAAAAAGTTCGGTGTCGCAAGTACGGTATTTCTCGTAGAGTTTTGGAAAACCATTTAAACCAGCCCCTTCAATTGGATGGTGGAATAAAAGGTTTCGAGTACCCTCCCACAGACAAATTCGAATAACCCCCGTATCTTGGTAGGGTCTTGGATACACTAAACCACTCTTTGGACTAAAATTACTGATATTTGAAAAAAACCAAATCCCTAACAATAAAATTAAACCGATGCTAACCACTACTATTCTTTTCATCATAACTTTCCAGGTTGCTTCTACTCGCAAATATATTTGGTAAATTAAGAAAGTAATAAAAATTGCGAAAATTCCGACAATTGCTCCTCTTGATTGGGATAAAATAATCGCCGTTAACATTAGAAATAAAGAGATTAGGTAAAAAACATTCTTCTTTTCTTTGCCCGCAAGAACAAAAAAAACGAGGGCAATTATTGGCCCTAAATAAAGACCAACCGCATTGGCGCTATTATAGACCGCTGAAACCCTGCCTTGAAGGATTTCCTGCTGATCTAAAGAACCACTATTTGAAAAAAACTGCCAAAACGAAAAGAGCGATATCCAGAGCCCGGAAATCACTAAAGAGTGGAGAATGGTTAGTGGGGATTTTTCTTTTCTTAGGAAAGAAGCCACGACTAGATAAAAAATGATTGGTTCTAAAATATAGGCTCGGTAAATCCCTAAAGAATGAGGAAAATCCCGGCTATAAATAGCCGCGATAAGGGCAGTTGTAGAGAAAAGAATCGTTTGGGGTAAGATTGGATCAAAAATTTTTTTTAGGTATTCAATTTTCCCCCGTATTTTTCTAAAAAAAACAATTACCCAAGTTAAAAAAGTTAATAGAATGAAAGCTTCGAGCAATGTTGATGGGAAACCAAAAATCTTAAACCTTATTACGTATAATGGTAAGAAGATTATTGTCAAACCAATCGAAGTTTTAAGAAAATTCATTTATTTCCCCTCTACTTACGGAAAAGGTTAAGCCCGTCAAAATCCACAACCACTCCATTATCGCTGGGTAGAAAAGGGAATTGACAAATAAAGAGTGGCTAAAAAGAGCGAAAAGACTAACTATCAAGGCTAAACCTAAAGGATTTTTTCTTCTTTTCAATCCCTCTAGAAAAATTTTTAGATGCAGCGAAAAATAAAGACCAAGACCCAAAATACCAGTAGTCGCTAGTACTAAAAGTAAGGAGCTGTCGGCACCGCTACCGGAATGTCCACCAGTTGGCTCATTAAACGAAAAAAATCCATATCTATCTTGAGCGAATCGATAGGAATTAAAACCAACACCCAATAAAAGGTTCTCTCTTGAGATAGAGAAAGCCTTTTGCCAGGATTCTACTCTGGCTAAAGCGCTTTTATCTAAGGTTACTAAATCTTCTAATCTTGTTTTTACATTTGGCAAAAAGGTTATTGCCAGGACTCCAATAATTAAAAAAGCAATAAAAATTTTTCGGGATTTAAAAAAAGCAAAAGTCAAGGCGGCAACCGCCAAGGCAAGGTAAGAACTTCTTGAAAGAGTAAGAATTAGGGCTAAAAGTAAAATTAGACCACTAGCACCAAGGAAAAGTTTTTCATTGCCTCTATTAGAAAAAAGGAAAAGAGAGGTTGTTAGCGATAAAGAGAGAACAAAAAAACCGCCGACAAAATTAGGATCAAAAAAAGTTGATAAAATCCTACCCTGATGAGGATCCCAACCGCCTAAACTCGCTATCTCCGAAAAATCGGGAATTAATCTTAGTTGGAAAAAACCTAAAATAGCGACAATTAAGGAACTAGCGATTAAACAATAAATTAGAGTTTTTCTAGTGTTTTTTAATTTTTTAGACAAATCCCAAACGATAATAAACAAAAAAACATATTCCACCCAACGCAGTAGGTAAAGAGAACTGACGAGTGTTTCGGAAACACTTAAATTTCTTGCGCCATTTAAAAGAGAAAGCAGAGAAACAGTAGTAAATAGTAATACCAGAAGAGATACGGGCGGCAGTTTTAAACTTTTTCTTATTGCCAAAGAATTGATAATCCAAAGAACAATTGTTAAGGTAATAACAAAATCGTTGTAAAAAAGAACTACCCCTTGGCCAAACTCCAAGCGACCAAGTTGTCCGATTGGCAATAAAAAAATTAATAGCAAGATTAGGAAAAAGACTACTTTCATATAAACTTAAAATTATTTTAAAACACTCTGATAAACTTCAAAAGTCGCTCTGGCCATTTTTTCAAAACTATAATTTTTTACCCTCCCTTCCCCTTTCTTAATTAATTCATTCGCCAGTTTATTATTTTTCAGAAGTTTAAAAATGCTCTCGGCAATAGACTCTATCCTATAAGGATCAAAAAATACAGCGGCATCAGCGCAAATTTCTTTTAATACTTCTATATTAGAAACCGCCACGGGAATTTGCGTTTTAAAAGCTTTGAGAATAGACAAACCAAATCCCTCCTGCAAAGACGGGTAAACGAATATTTTTGCACCACTATAAAGCGCCGGAAGATCGTCCTCTTTAACCCAACCTAGTAGCTTAATTTGGCCGGTTAAGTTTAAATTCTTAATTATCTCTAACCCACTTCCGTATCCCCATCCCGGTTTACCAATTAAAACTAATTCTTCGCTGATTTTTTTATTTTTCGTTAAATAATTATAAGCATGTATAAGCCTTAAGACGTTTTTTCTTGGTTCAATAGTAGCGTTAAAAAGAATATAATTTTTGGCTAAATTATATTTTTCTCGGACAAACTTTATTTCTTTTTCGCTTCTGGGGTAAAAATTATTGTCGGCTGCTTCGGGAATAACGACAATTTTTGTTCTCTCCAGAGGGGTTAATTTAAGAATCTCCTCTTTTGTAGCTTTTGACGGTACAATAATTTTTTGAGTATTTCTTATGGCGCGAATTAAAAGTAACTTACTAATTATTTTTGCCTTACGTTGCGCGTCTTGAAACGTAAGAGCGGAAATATCGTGAATAGTAACCACGGTTTTTTTACTAAAAGAAGGGACGATTAGACTATGGGTGGAGTGAAATAAATCAATACGTCCCAAGGCTAAATCCGAAAGAACACCCGGATGGAATAAATTATGGTTTTTAATAATTCTTTTTCCAAAATTTAAATGGTCCCTCGGCAACTCCTTATCAATATAAAGATAAAAAGTATTTTCAATTTTTAGTTTACTCAAACCTTCGATCAAACCTTGGCAGTAATAACCAATACCGGCAAATTCTCCAAGCGCCGGTCGATAATCGATTCCAATTTTCATCGCCTTAATCTTTACTAATTTTGCCCATTTTATATAAGTTTAATCTTATCAGAAACGAATGATACGCCATCAAACCTGAAAAAACTAGACCCCGCCAACCATCCAAAAACCCCAAACACCAAAAATAGTTTTTAAAAAATTTGGCAATCGGGAAAGAGACGATTTGTAAAATTGAGATCTTTGCGCCTTTTGAAAAACGATATTTCGCATCTGCCTCTGAATAAATTTTAATTTTATTTATAAATTCAGATAGGTTGGGGTGAGAATAGTGTTGTAGAGGATTTTTTAGATAGCCCCTCTTACCTTTTATATTCCAGGTCTCGTGAACTGGTCTTTCCCAAACACCAACTTCTTTTTTTGCTAACCTAAGAAGTCTTACCTTAGAAGTTTCAGTATGATTTAGTTTTTTGCCTAAAAAATAATCTTCTCTTGATAAGTAGAAACCCACGTATCTATTTTGGTTTACCGCCTTTAGTATTTCTTCTCGTAACTCGGGAGTAATTCTTTCATCGGCATCGATAAATAAGATCCATTCTCCTCTAGCTTTTTCCAACCCAAAATTTCGCTTCTTTGAAAAATCATCATATTTTTTTACGAAAATTCTATCAGTGTAGTTTTTTACTATTTCTAAAGTTGTATCACTAGAGTGATTATCGATCACGATAATTTCATCTAAGAATTTAATCGATTCTAAACAATTCTTTATATCTTTTTCCTCATTAAAAGTTAAAACAACACCACTAATCATATCTTTTTGAAGGTCCGCTTAAATTTATAATAAAATCCTGCCAAGCTCGCGCTACTGAATCTATATTGGAGGAGTTATTAAAGATAATTTTTCCGGAGAGCAAAAACAGATAAATAAAAGCGGGGATTTTCTTAAAGGTTGAAAAATTGTTATCAATAAATTTTAGATTATTTCGGAGATTATAATAAATATTTTTGGGTGATGAAAAACCAACCGAAGAACTTAATTTATGCCAAGCCTTAGATTCAGAAACGACAAAAATAGCAAACCCGCTTTTTTTAGCGCGTAAACAAAAATCCACATCCTCAAAGTAAAGAAAATAATCTTCTTTAAAGTAGCCTATTTTCTTAAATAAATTTGTTTCTATTAAAACCGCTGCGCCGCTAACATAATGGGGTTCCGCTTCGGAAATTAAATCAAGGCTCTCTAATTCTTTATGATAGGTTCTACCAAAAAATGTTAGGTAACCGCCTAAATCATATAAAATCTTCCCCTTTTTTTGAAATTCCACCACCGGCGCCAAAATTTTCGCTGATTCTTTAGTTTTAGCAAAGTCAAGAAGTTTTACTAAACTGTTGTTTCCCAAATAGGTATCAGGGTTCAAAACAAACACCCAATCAAAATTCTTTTTCTCGGCTATTTTTACACCTTGATTCACCGCGTATCCCCAACCCAAGTTTTTATTATTTTTAATTAAGTTAATACTCTTTTTTTCCAGAAATTCTCTAGTACCGTCACTAGATTTATTATCAACCACTAAAATATCGTATTTGAAGTCACTATTAATAAGGTTTTTTATCGAGTTCAAACACTTTTCTATTTCTCCAATAGCGTTCCAAGTTACAATTAAAATTAATATTTTAGGACTCAAATCAGCCTTTCTTTAAAGTTCTAAACCCTTTTCTAACCACGATGGCAAGTAGAAATAAAATTAAGCTCTCCGTAAAAATTGTGACAAAAGCAGCCGATATGTAGCCATATTTTGGTACAAAAAATATATTTAGAAATACGTTTACTAAAGAGGCAAATCCAAAAATAAAACCTAGAAATTTTTGCTGATCTAGAGTTACCACTAACCAAAATAAGGGAGCGCTAACGTAAAAAATAGGCAGGGCGAAGAGTAGTATCCTTAAAGCAGTCGTTGAACCTAAAATATTTACTGATTCTCTTCCCGGAAAGAAATTAATAATATAAGGGGCGAGAAAAAATCCGCTTATTAAAAACAAGTTGGCAAGGATAAAAAGAGAAATAATTAATTTTCGAGAAGAACCCTTAAGTTTCTCGTAACCTTGTAATTTATGACGCATTAAAATTGGGTAGGCGGCGTTTAAAGCATAGGTGGGTAATACTAAACTCACTTCAAAAATTCGGTAGGAAAGACCGTAAGCTCCGGTTGCTTCAATATTGTTAAGATTTAAGTGGGGAGAAAACTTTACTAGGGACACGATAATTTTGTCAATGTTGGCATTTACCTGACTTAAAATGGTCGTTATCCCCAGCGGCAACGCCAAAATTAATAACCTTTGCCATAAATTAAAATCAAATGAAATTCTCAAATTTTGTAAATAGTTACTAGCAAAAAGTAAAGAGGAGACGATCCTAGTAATCCCTCCCAAAACATAAGCCCCAATAACCCAAATAACACTGGCGCCAGCACTTAAAACCAAATAAGAGAGGGCTAAAGTGGTTAGCGCTCCTAGAAAATCGGCAATTGTAGATTTATCGTAGCGGAGTTTTTCCTGGAAGATTGAATTCGCGGTGGTGAAAATACCCGAAGTTAAAATTGTTAAAGTTCCCAAAATAATTCCTAGTTTTATTTCACTGTTGTAAGGAAGGAAACTTAAAATAGAAATGGCAACAAAGGCAAGTAATATTGACAGAAAAATTCTTAAAGTTAATAAGTTATTGAAATAGTGAGTCGTCTTTTCAGGTTCTTTTGCTATTTCTTTTATAAGAACAGCGTTTAAGCCAAAATCAGCAATTATGTAAAAAAGAGCTACGTAGGAAGTGACTACCGTAAATGTTCCCAAACCCCGATCGCCTAAATTTTGGGTGATCAGAAAAATTATAAATAAAGTAGTAGCGGTAGTTGCGAATTTCCCAATAAGTTGGGCAAAGGTATTTAGTAGTAGCTTTAAGCTTAAGACCATTAGCTAATTTTAACAAAAATCACCTCCCCAAACAAAAAAGAGGGAAAAGTTTCGAGAGGAAAAGAAAAATTTAAATGGTGGATCCGAATGGATTCGAACCATCGACCTTTGCGATGTGAACGCAACGCTCTAACCAACTGAGCTACGGATCCAGTCTTCTAATTATACAAAATAGTTATTGCGTACACAATCAGATTCTTTTATACTTAAATCACTGCCCGTTTTTTAAAATGGAAGAACAAAAAAATTCACTATTTTCTTATATTGGCGATATTGTTGAAACTATTGTTGTTGCCGCGGCAATTTTTGTGGTTGTTTATTTATTTTTGCTCCAACCCCATCAGGTTCGAGGTGGTAGTATGGAACCCAATTTTTTCGATAAAGAATACATTTTAACTGATAAACTGACTTATCGTTTTTCCAAACCCAAAAGGGGCGATGTAATAATTTTTAGAGCCCCAAAGAACGCTGATTACGATTTTATTAAAAGAGTTATCGCCTTGCCTTCCGAAAAAATAAAAATTGAAGACGGAAAAATTATTATCACAAATAAAGATTACCCTAACGGCGAGCGTTTATTCGAACCATACAACGTCGAGGGTATCACTACTGGTGGCTCTTCTTTATCCGAAGGTTCCGAAATCACGGTTGGGGACGATCAATATTTTGTACTAGGAGATAACCGTAACCATAGTTCCGATTCCCGAGAATGGGGACCGGTTCCCAAAAGTAATATTGTTGGTAAGACCTGGTTACGGTATTGGCCCTTAAATAGAATTGATTTTATAAAGGGAACTAAATACTTATTTTAACTTGTTAGAAGTTTGTGAATTTTGTTAAGTTGATCTTCGCTACTGAAAAAAAGCGTTACTCTTCCACCCCTTGCCGATTTTAAGAGCCTTACTCTACAATCTAAATTATTCGCTATTTCCGTTTCCATTTGCTCCAGTTCTGGAGTAACTTCGTAATCTATATCTCGTCTGGGCTTAATCTGTTCTTTTGCTTTTAATTTTCTTACTAAATCTTCAGTAGACCTTACCCCAAGATTTTCTTTGAGAACTTCTTTGTAGCCGCCTATTATCAAGAAGTGCTTTTGCGTGACCTTCGGTAATAGTATTAGAAAGTAAACCGTCTTTTAAAGCATCTGGTAAGTCCAAAAGTCTTAAAGTGTTTGAAACATAAGGTCCAGATTTACCAATTCTTCGTCCTATTTCGACTGCAGTTAATCCAAATTCATTAATTAACCGATTAAAAGCTTGAGCTCGCTCTAAAGAATTAAGATCGCTTCTTTGGACATTTTCAACTAAAGCCATCTCCAGCATTCCTTGAGGGGTTGTTTCTTTGATTATGGCCGGTATCCTAGTAAGACCAGCTAGTTTTGCTGCCCGCCAACGTCTCTCTCCAGCAACAATCTGGTAACCAGCTGGTGTCTTTGCCACTAAAAGTGGTTCTAAAATACCGTGCTCCCTTACTGATTCTGCCAACTCAACCAGACTATCAGGTAAAATTTGGCCTCTGGGTTGCAAGGGATTAGGTTGCAAGGAATCAATATCGATTTCGGATGTTTCTTGT
>Ga0209541_10007306_pt1 | contig 18627 bp, 14 predicted proteins | sample RifCSPlowO2_01_FD_184027 | JGI IMG/M metagenome (GOLD analysis project Ga0209541, IMG submission 184027) | Groundwater microbial communities from Rifle, Colorado - Rifle CSP2_plank lowO2_0.1 (SPAdes) (version 2) | ecosystem: Environmental > Aquatic > Deep subsurface > Groundwater | place... | reverse complement strand
AGTAAATTATAAATAACGGCAATAAAATATGGCAGAAGAAGGCTTGGATAAACTAATGTATTCTTTCGTGGTGGAGGATGTTTTAAAGGGTTTTTTTATTAAAGTGCCGCCCGGCTATGTGGCCGCCGTCTATGATTTGGGCCGAGGCGTACTGAAAAAAATCTATAAACCGGGACTGCATTTAAAAATTCCCTTCTGGCAAAAAGCCGCTTTGTTTAACACCCAAACTTTGGAATATGACATCAGCAAAAAGTTTAATCCGGACAAACCCGAGCTTTTAGGCGACCAGCCGATTACGGCCACGACCAAGGACGGCAAAAAAATTGCCATTGAAGGAACAATTCTTTTGCGGCTGGACCCCGAGCAAATTCCGGAAATCTGGCAAAGCATCGGCGAGAAATTCGTGGAAAAAATTATCCGGCCAACCATCCAAAGCCGACTGAGAATGATCGCCGCTAAATACACCCTGCAGGAAATCAGCGCCAGCCAGCGGGCCGAAGTGGAGATCAGCGCCCGCCAGGAATTGGAAAGAATTCTTTATCCCCGCGGCATTTTTGTGGAAAACGCTTTACTCAAAGAAGTTAATTAACATAACTAAACTAAAAAACAGACCTCGGAAAACCCGGGGTTTTTTGGTATAATAAAACTACTAATTACGGATCTTGACGAATATACTAATGCTACTAGATAGTGCTGGACGAATTTATTCGTAAATTCGTACTTATTCGTAATTCGTAGTAATTAATTAGCATTATTATGAACCAAAAATTCAAATTCTTAGACCACCCCTCAGACTTAAAAATTCAGGCTTTTGGCAAAGACCGAACAGAACTTTTCAGCAATGCCGCTTTGGCGATGATGACTTTTTTATACCCCAAACAAGTGGAAATAAAAAACCACGAGACTAAAACGGAAATCCGTTTGCAAGCCAAGGACAGCAAAGCCTTATTGGTTGATTTTCTTTCGGAACTCCTCTATTTAAGCGACAGCAACGACGTCTGCTATAACCAGCTTCATTTTAAAAAATTAGATGAAACCTTCCTTATTGCTACCGCCTACGGCCGCCGGGTAAGGGCTAAAGAAGACATTAAAGCCGTCACTTACCATAATTTGGAAATTAAAAAAAATCCTGACGGATTTGAGGCCATGATTTTATTTGATCTTTAAAAAAGAAAGCCTGCCGAATCATATAGACGCGGCAGGCGGATGAGTGCGCGGCGGAGATTGTGCCAGACTTTTTTTCACGCCTCATGAATAGGGAGACGGTCCGGATTATGCTTCGGAAAAAAATGTTAGCCCAGCTTTTTGAAAATCGTTCATTGGACCAACAGGTGAATGCGGCGACTTTAAAAAAAATTCTTAATTACCAAAATAATGAAAATTATTTTTGCCACTCAAAATCAAGGGAAACTCAAAGAAATCAAAGCGATTCTAAAAGATTTGGCGATTGAGGTTTTAAGCGCCAAGGAGGCGGGTATTACCGAAGAAATAAAAGAAGACGGCCAAAGTTTAGAAGAAAACGCTCTAAAAAAAGCACAAGCGGTCAGCAAAAAAACCGGGGCGTGGGCTTTAGCTGACGACACCGGTATTTTTATCCAGGCCTTAGCCGGCAAGCCGGGAATAAAAAGCGCCCGCTGGGCCGGCAAAAAAGCAACGGCCGAAAAAATTGTCAAATTCACTCTGGCTAAAATGAAAGATGTCCCTCTAGGCCAGCGCCAAGCTTATTTCCAAACCGTTGCCGCCTTGGCCGCGCCAGATGGCAAAACCTGGACTTTTGTGGGTAAAATTGACGGCCAAATTACTTTAGAACCCAAAGGAACGCCTCGCAAGAATTTACCTTATGACTTGATTTTTATTGCTCAAGGCTTAAGTAAAACTTTTGCGGAGATTCCAACGGAACAAAAAAACCTTTTAAGCCACCGGGCGCAAGCTTTTGCTAAAGTTAAAAAATTCTTAGAGGAGAAAAAATATGAAATTAACTAGCCCGACCTTTAACCACAATAAATTAATTCCCGCTAAATACACCTGCGACGGCAATGATGTTAATCCGCCGCTTTTAATTTCTGAGGTTCCGCCTCATACCCAAAGTTTAGTTTTAATTGTTGATGATCCAGACGCGCCAGCCGGCGATTGGGTCCATTGGACAATTTGGAATATTGACCCGAAAACCACCGAAATTGCCGAAAACAGCGTGCCGGCTGGGGCGATTGAAGGTTTAACTGATTTTGGTCGTTCTGGCTGGGACGGCCCTTGCCCGCCTAGCGGCACTCACCGTTATTTCTTTAAACTTTACGCTTTAGATATTGAACTTAAACTGCCCGCTGATACCAACAAAACAAAGCTGCTTCAAATAATGAATGGCCATATTTTAACCCAAGCAGAATTAATCGGTTTATACCATCGCTAATAGAAATTAAAAAGCCGTCACCTCAATTGCCTGAAGTGGCGGCGTTTGTTTTCTAGAACTTCTTGCCTAAAATATACTCAGCAATCTCCACGGCGGTTAAAGCCGCTCCGCGCAAAAGCTGGTCACCACAGACCCAAAGAACAATTTCCCTTCCTTCGCCGTCCGGAATTACCCTGATGCGACCGACACCGACTTCTTCTCTGTCTTCCATATTCAAAGGCATGGGAAAAACCCAGTTATCAGGGTCATCAAGAACCCTGACGCCAAAGGCAAATATCAAACATTGCCTTAATACTTCCGGCGTCACTTTAGTCTCGGTCTGAATTACCAGAACTTCGCTGTGACAACGTCTAACCGGCACTCGGACACAGGTTGCAATGATTGGTATTTCTTTTCCCCCGTGAGGAATAAAAAGAATCTTATTGGCTTCCCAGTCGGTCTTCATTTCTTCTTTGGTAAACCCGTTCCAGGCAGAATCCAAAATGTCAATTCGGGGAATCAAGTTGCCGGCCAAGGGCAGGGGAGTAGCGGAAGTTCTACCCTGCTTGGGCGGTTTACCTTGACGCACCCACCGCCGATTCTGCATTTCCAAGTCTTGCAGCGCCTGCCAACCTGCTCCTGACGCCGCTTGGTAGGAAGCCAGATAAACTCGGCGGATGCCAAAATAGGAATGGATTGGTTCTAGCACCATTAAAGCAATGGAAGTGGTGCAGTTAGGACAGGCGATTAAGTCTGAATCGCCAATAGCTTCGCCGTTAATTGAAGGAATAACTAACGGCACATTTGGCTCATAACGAAAGGCGGAACTCAAATCAATAATTCGGCAGTTTCGCCCCCGCAGTTGTGGAATCCACTCCTTACTGACTTTGGCCCCGGCCGCAAAGAAAGCAAGCTCAGCTCCGTCAAAGACAGACATCTCCATCTTTTGAACTTTCAAACTGCCGTAAGGCGTTTGTTTTCTTTTGCCGACTGTGCTAGAACCAACAATTACTAACTCCATTGGTTTCAACCGATGCTTTTTCATTACGCCAAGTAAAATGCGGCCAACCATACCAGTAGCGCCAACAACCACAACCTTACCTGTTTTCATCAGCCTTACTCCTCTTTAGCGGTAGTTTTCTTCAAAGATCAACAAAATTTTGTTAATAATATCAACTTAGCGAATACTCCGAGAAAAGTCAAAGTTTGTGCTATAATTGAATTAACCTCAAATAACAATGAAAGAAAAATATCAACCAATTAAATTTCCTCAAGACGAATTGGCCCACGACAAAATTATTGAGTGGTGGTATTTTAACGCTCACCTCTGGGACGAAAACCAAAATCATTACGCTTTGATGTACGCTTTTTTTAAAGCTAACCCCAGAAAAGTGAAACTGCCGGTCGTCAATAAAATCCCGCTTAAAAACATCTACTTTGAACATTCAATGATCTCCGACATTAAAAATCAAAAATTTTACGCCACCATCAACCCAATTTGTATCCTGATGCCGAACGGTTTTTCGCGGGCTTTACTTTTCATCAATTACTTGACCCAACCCAACAATTTTTCCCGCTTGACCGAAATTAAACCTTTTACCTATCAGCTGGAAACAAAAAATATCAATTTATCTTTAGCCAGCGCCAAAAAACCACTCCTGGTAAATCAGATCGGTTTTGTTGATTTAAAATTTGAGCGCCAGTCTTGGTATTATTCCTTATCTCGCTTAAACGCCAGGGGCAAAATCAAAATCAAAGATCAGTGGCTTAAAGTCGCCGGCCAGGCCTGGCATGACCACCAATGGGCGAACGCTCCCTATGCCAATGATTTTTGGCTTTGGTTTTCGATCCAGCTTGATAATGGCGTTGAAATCGTCTGTTTTGAGTATGGCCGTGAGGCTAAAACCAGTTTGGCGAGCGTCATGAACAAAAATGGTGTTCAGAAAACTTTCTCGGTTGAAATCACCCCGATTGGCGAGAATTGGACCAGTCCGGTCACCGCTGCCACTTATCCCCAGAAATTTGAAATTAAAATTCCTCAGGCCAAAATTGAAATGGTTGTCAAATCCTTAGTCAAAAACCAAGAAATGCTTTACGGTTTAATCAATTATTGGGAAGGGGGCGTTGAGGTTTCCGCCAAAATTGAAGGCCAGGCCGCTACCGGCTGGGGCTTTGCCGAATTGGTCGGTTTCAAACCGAACAAAAAATTCGCCAAGATTTACCAAGAAAAATTTAAAGCGGAATTAAATTCAACCTGGCTTAAATTAAAAAATAAGGCTCAGGAAAAAATTCAAAAAAAATATTCAAAAATCAATGATTGGTTTTCTTAAAGAAAACAAAATAATTTTTATTCTAATCGCTGTTTATTTTTTAATTTTTGCGGCTTTAAGTTCTCTGCGCCATTATACTTTCCAGACTCAAACCTGGGATTTAGCCGTGTTTGAACAATCTTTTTGGCAGACTCTTCACGGCAAATTCATGTATAATATTTTTGAAAATAAAAACCATTTTGCCGTTCATTTCAGCCCGTTTTTGCTTTTTTTGGTTCCATTTTATGCCCTCTGGCAAAGCCCGTATCTTTTACTGATTATCCAAAGTTTGGCTTTGGCCTTGGCCGCTTTACCGCTTTATCTTTTGGCTAAAGACCTACTGAATAAAAAATGGGCAATAGTGACAGCCATTTTATATCTAATTTACCCCTCGCTTCATTGGCTTAATCTCTTTGACTTTCATGAAGTGCCCTTTGCCATTCCCTTAATTTTGGCGGCTTTTTATTTCCTTAATAAAAATGACCATCTAAAAAGCGGAATTTTTTTGATTCTGACCGCCCTGGTGGCGGAAAATATGATTGTGGCCGTATTTTTTATCGGTCTGTATCTGTTTTTATTTAAAAACCGAAAGCTCGGCCTAGCCGTGGCTTCAGCCAGTCTAATTTACTTCATTTTGGTCGGCAAAATTTTGATGCCGGCCCTGGGCGGGGGGATTGTCCGGCTTGACCGTTACGCCCAGTTTGGTCAAACCGCCACGGAAATTATTATCGGCGTCATTACTCAGCCGGCTTTAACTTTCCAGACAATTTTTACTTCGGCCAAAATGCTCTATCTTCTGAAAATATTTCTGTCCGCCGCCTTTTTGCCAATTATCGCCTGGCCGACCTTGATCTTGCTTGTTCCCGGCCTGCTCCAAAATCTTTTGACCAGTCTTGAATTTCAGTTTGTTAATTTTTATCAATACGACAGCATTATTATCCCATTCATTTTTATTGGCGCTATTTTTGGCCTGAAAAAATTATTAGCAACCAAAATTCCGGAAAAATTACTGCTTGGGTTAATAATAATTCTAGCGGCGGCTGGTTTTCTTTGGAATTCAATTCTAAGTCCGCTTAATTTTCCTTTACCCCGATACACTAACGAGCGGGCGGCCGCTTTTAGAAAAATCATCAAACTGATTCCGGCGCAAACGTCGGTCGCCAGCCATACCAATTTGGTGCCGCACCTCGCTCACCGCGAGTACATTTACATGAACGGCTTTGAACAATTCCTGGTTGATTATGTCATTTTAGACGGCCAAGACCTTTTTGGCTTTCCCAATCAGCAAAGTTTTGACCAATATTTTAATTTATACAAGCAAAGCGGCCAGTATGAAATTTTAACCATTGATAACCGCTATTATATCCTAAAAAGAATTTCTAATAACTAATTTTAATATCTGGGCCTACAAACTTATTTATCTCAAGCGGCGTCGAGAGGCAAACTTATTTATCTCGAGCGGCCTGTTTCGAGCGAAGTCGAGAGAAGTCGAGAGACCAACTTGCCAACTTAACTGACCTTTGCTAAACTAAGCATTGTTAATAAACTATGGTCAGCCAAAAAAATAAAATTCGTCTGGCGGTGGCCGGCATCTTTTTGATGGCCGTTTTTGGTTTGTTGCTGGATTTCCCCCAAATTTTTGAAAAAGCAGGTTTCAAACTGCCTGGTTTTCTCAACTGGCCTTTTCATTTAGGCCTGGACTTGCAGGGCGGCACCCATTTGGTCTATCAGGCCGATGTTTCCCAAATCCCGGGGCAGGACCAGGCCAGCGCCGTTGAAGGGGTCCGCGACGTGATTGAACGGCGAGTCAACGCTTTTGGCGTGTCCGAGCCAATTGTCCAGACCACTAAGTCCGGGGATAGCTGGCGAATGATCGTTGAACTGGCCGGCGTTTCCGATGTTAACCAAGCCATCACTATGATCGGCGAAACGCCGCTTTTGGAATTTAAGGAACAAAATCCCAGCCCGCAGATAGAACTGACCGATGAGCAAAAACAACAGCTAACCGATTTTAACAACCGGGCCAAAACCCTGGCCGAAGACCTCTTAGTCCAAGCCTTAAAACCGGACGCCGACTTTGGCCAATTGGCCAAAGACAATTCCCAGGATCCGGGCAGTCTGGAAGCCGGCGGCGATCTGGGCCTGATGCCCCGAGGCGTTTTTGTCCCCGAATTTGAAAAGGTTTGCTTTGACGAACTAAAACCCGGAGAAATTTATCCAAAACTGGTGCAAAGCGAATTTGGCTATCACGTCATTAAAAAAGAGGAGGAAAGCGGCTCCGCTGACGATTATCAGGCCCGCTGCCGCCACATTTTAATGAGAACGGCGACCGAAAGCGATTTTGCTTCAGCCAGCGACGAATGGCTCTATACCGGCTTAACCGGCAAGCAATTAAAAAGAGCCCAGATTGAATTTGACCCCAACACCCAAGTGCCCCAAATTTCTTTGGAATTTAATGATGAAGGCGCTGCTTTGTTTGCCGCTTTGACCAGAAAAAATATCGGCAAACCAATCGCCATTTTTTTGGACGGCGAGCCAATCAGCATCCCGACGGTTCAACAAGAAATTCCCAACGGCCAAGCCGTCATCAGCGGTCAATTCACCATTACCGAAGCCAAACTCTTGGCCCAGAGGCTTAATGCCGGCGCTTTGCCGGTGCCAATTGAACTGATTTCCCAACAAACTGTCGGCGCTTCACTGGGCAACGAATCAATGGCTAAAAGCTTAAAAGCCGGTTTGATCGGCCTGGTTATTGTTTCGCTTTTCATGATTTTGTATTATCGCTTGCCGGGCTTAAGTGCGGTGGTTGCCTTAATTTTTTACGGTCTCATCATTTTAGCCGTTTTTAAATTAATTCCGGTGACCTTAACCTTGGCGGGTATTGCCGGTTTCATTCTGTCCCTGGGGATGGCGGTTGACGCCAATATTTTAATTTTTGAAAGATTAAAAGAAGAATTAAAACAAGAAAAACCATTGACCATTGCTTTGGCCGAAAGCTTCCGGCGGGCCTGGCCTTCAATCTTTGACGGCAATGTTTCAACTCTAATCACCTGCTTAATCTTAATGGGCTTTACTACCAGCGTGGTCAAGGGTTTTGCCGTCACTTTGAGCATCGGCATTTTAATCAGCATGTTTTCGGCCATGGTCGTTAATAAAATAATTCTTAAATTAGTCATTAAAACCAAAATTTCCAAACGACTTTGGCTATTTAATGCCGGGAAAAAAACCACCAATTAATATGCTGGCCGTTATCCGTCAACGAAAAATCTGGTTTATCCTTTCAGGCACTCTGGTGATTGCCAGTATTGTTGCCAGTCTTTTCCTTGGCCTCAATTTGGGAATTGATTTTACCGGCGGCAGTCTTTTGGAACTTGAATTTTCCATCGCCCGGCCAACGCCCCAGCAGGTGACTGAAGCTTTAAGCCCTCTGGAGTTAGGCAGCGTTGTCGCTCAGCCTATTGGCGAAAGGGGAATGACCTTGAGATTTAAAAATACGGATGAACCAACCCACCAGCAGATTATTGAAACGCTCAAACAAACTTTCAAGCAAACCGGCCAATTGGAAACTGACAGTGAATTGCAAATTACTTATGAAGCCAGGGTATTGGAGGAAAAAAGATTTGATTCCATCGGCCCGACCATTGGCCAGGAATTGAAGCGCAAAACCGTTTGGGCGATTGCCATCGTTTTAGCGGCCATCGTTGTTTATATCGCCTGGGCTTTCCGTAAAGTTTCTAAACCGATTGCTTCCTGGAAATATGGCCTGATTGCCACCATCGCTTTATTCCACGATATTATGATCACCATCGGCGTTTTTGCCGTCTTAGGAAAAGTCTATGGTCTGGAAATTAATGCCACCTTTGTTGCCGCCTTATTGACCATCTTGGGCTACTCGGTCAACGACACCATTGTTGTCTTTGACCGAATCCGGGAAAATTTGATCCGGCAGATTGGCGAAGATTTTGAAAAAATTGTCCAAACCAGCATCAACCAAGTGATAACCCGATCAATCAACGCTTCCTTTACCACTTTACTGGCTTTATTCGCGGTTTTGCTTTTTGGCGGACCGACTGTTCGCGATTTTATTCTGGCTTTGATTATCGGCATTAGCGTTGGCACCTATTCCTCAATCTTTTTGGCCAGCCCGATGCTGGTTGCCTGGGAAAAGCTGCGCTTAAACCGCTAAAATAACAGACTCAGCCTAAACTTTCCGCCACCACCTCTGGCTGATTTTTTTTAATTAAAATTGGATAAGCCCTGGATTTGGCTTAATCAAGGGTCTAGGATTTACGACTTGACGACAAACAAATTTTATGATATACTTAAAATACTTAAAATTAATCCGCGATAGATTCAATAAATTTTGGCTTAAATTAGCCTTTTTACCATCAATCCAATTTTCAATATATGAACGAACAAAACTCAATTCTTGACAAAATCATTGAAAGCCAAGAAAAACAACAGGCAGCTTCTTTTAACCCCAATGAGCTGATTGTTAATCTCTTAAAAAGCCTCTCCAGCAAAGAAGGCGATATTTTAGCTCGTCGTTTCGGTCTTTTGGGTAAACAAAAAGAGACTTTGGAACAAATCGGCAAATATTACAACATCACTCGGGAACGGATTCGCCAAATTGAAATGGCCACCGTCAAAAAAATCAAAGAATTAAAAAATTTCAAACAAGAAATTGAAGCAGCCGAACACCACATTACCCATCTTTTGGAAAATTATGGCGGCGTGATGGAACATAATTTTATTTTAAACGAAATCGGCTCGGCTGATGACGACCAAAACCATTATCAAGCCACCCAATTTATTTTAGAGCGACTCTTAAACGATCGGATTGAAAGCATCAAACCCGATGAAGACCTTTTGGCCGGCTGGAGATTGCCGACCGTGCCGATTGATCTGGTCAAACAGGTGGTCAAGGAATTAGTCGGCATCATTGAACAGGAAAAAAAGCTGCTCACCATCCAGGAATTACTCAGCAATTTTCAGCAAAGAGATTTTTATAAAGATTACGAACAAAAAATCATCTCTCTAAAGCTGGGCGCGGACAAAGAGCGGCTGGCCCAGGAAATTGATAAATTGGTCGGCTCTTATCTTAAGATCAGCAAAAGAGCGGATCAGAATATTTTGGGTGAATGGGGCTTAAACAGTTGGCATACCGTTATTCCAAAAAGAATGAGCGATAAAATTTATCTGGTCTTGCGCAAAATCCAAAAGCCGCTTCATTTCACCGAAATTACCAATTCAATTAATCAGGTTAATTTTGATAAAAAAACGGCTTACCCGGCAACGATTCACAATGAACTGATTTTAGACGACCGCTATGTCTTAGTCGGCCGCGGCATTTATGCCCTCAAAGAATGGGGCTACCAACCCGGAACGGTCATGGATATTATTGTTGACATTTTAAGCAAATCAAAACAACCGCTCACCAAAGAAGAAGTGGTCAAAGCGGTCCTGGAGCAACGGCTGGTGCGCAAAAGCACCATCTACCTGGCTTTAACCAACAAGGAAAAGATCAAAAAGCTCGACGAGGGCAAATACACCCTTAATCAATAAAGCGGCCGATTGGTTTTTAAATAAAACAATTAACCGCCAAAACAAAAAGAAAAGATTTATATGGAAATCATCATTGATTTATCGGCAATCCCAACTCATGACCCGATCGCCTTTGTTTGGTGGTTTAGTAAAACTATTGGCTGGATTTACCCAGTTTTTTTGTTTGTCTACGGTTTAATTTTAGGCTGGCAAATTTACATCCGGAATCAATATAAAAAGGGCCGGCACTATATTCTGCTGGCCATTGATATTCCCAAAGGCAATGAACAAACCCCGAAAGCGGTTGAAAATATGTTTTCCCACTTGGCCGGCGCCCATCAGCCCTTGAAATTCCATCATAAGTGGTGGAAAGGTGAGGTGCCTGAAAGTTTTGCTTTTGAAATTGTCAGCCTGGGCGGCTACATCCAATTTCTAATCCACACCGCCGACTGGTACCGAGACTTGGTTGAAGCCATTGTCTATGCCCAGTATCCGGACGCTGAGATTACCGAGGTTGAAGACTACACCGAAAAATGGAAAAATTTAAAAATTCCCAGCGATAAATATGATCTTTTCGGCAGTGAAATCAAATTATCCAACAAGGAATTTTATCCAATCATCACTCACCGCGAATTTGAAGACAGCATCAGCCAAGAAATTAAAGATCCGATGGCTTCAATGCTTGAGGCCCTAAGCCGCATCGGCCCCGGCGAAGAACTCTGGGTTCAATTTCTGGTCACGCCGGCCGACAATGACTGGGGTAAAAATTCTCAGGCTGAAATCAATAAAATCATCGGCGCTAAAAATAAAGGGGGCAAAAAAAACCTCCTTGATCGAATCTTTGAAATTCCGAACTTTATTCTTGAAGGTTTAAACCCGGCGCCGGCCAGCGAAAATAAAGGGTCGAAAGAACCGCCCAATTTATGGCTTTATTTAACCGAAGGCGAAAAAGAATCGGTCAAATCCATTCAGCATAAAACCGGCCGTCTTGGCTTTCACACCCGAATCCGCTATGTCTATATCGCCGAAAAAGACAAATATGTCAGGCAACGCGCGGTTCAGGGTGTTTACGGCGCCCTTAAACAATTTAACAGCCTGGGCTTAAACGGCTTAAAAAATGACTCGCGCTATTTCACCGGCGCCATTGTCTATTTCAAAAAAAGACGTTTAATCTGGCGCAAAAATAAAATTTTATATCGCTATCGCCATCGGGGCCATTTCATGTTCCCGGGCGAATTTGGGCCGGTGCTGATTGCCGAGGAATTAGCCAGCCTCTGGCATTTCCCGATGCCGGCGGCCAAAGCCCCGCTGGTCAAAAAAACCGAAGCTAAAAGAGCGGAACCGCCAATGAGCCTGCCGACTGAGGGCCTGCGACCGGTTCAAACTTTGGGACAAAAAACTCATAAAGTCGGTCCGCCGGAAAATCTGCCAACCGCTTAAAAACAAATTATGGCCGAAGAAAAAGAAACAAAAAATCAACCCGAAGAAAAAATCATTTTGTTTGCGGAAACTAATTTCCGCAACCAGCGGGTTAAGTTTGGCATTAAAAAAGACGACCGCCGCCGCCACATGTACCTGATCGGCAAAACCGGCATGGGCAAATCAACGGCGATGGAAAACATGATTATCCAGGACATCAAAAACGGCGAGGGCGTGGCCTTGGTTGATCCGCACGGCGACTTTGCCGAAAAAATCCTGAATTTCATTCCGAGCAACCGAATCAACGACGTTATCTATTTGAATCCGGCCGACTTTCACTTTCCGGTCGCCTTCAACGTCATGGAAGCCGTTTCCCAAGAGCACAAACATCTGATTGCTTCGGGTTTAGTCGGCGTTTTCAAAAAACTTTGGGCCGATTCTTGGGGACCGCGCCTGGAATATGTTTTGCGCAATGCCATCCTGGCTTTGCTTGATTACCCGGGCAGCACCTTAATGGGGGTAATGAGAATTTTAGTTGACAAAACCTACCGCAATAAAGTAATCAGTAAAATCAAAGATCCGGTCGTCAAATCTTTTTGGGTGGAAGAATATTCCAAATATCCCCAGCAGTTTCAAGTTGAAGCAATTGCGCCAATCCAAAATAAAGTCGGCCAATTCCTTTCCACCGCCTTAATCAGAAACGTGGTCGGCCAGGTTAAATCCAGCTTTGACCTACGGGAAATCATGGATAACCAAAAAATTCTGATTATGAATCTGTCCAAAGGCCGAATCGGCGAAGATTCCTCAGCCTTACTCGGAGCGATGATGATCACTAAAATTCAATTGGCCGCGATGAGCCGGATTGATATGCCGGAAGAAGAAAGAAAAGATTTCTATTTATACGTTGACGAATTCCAAAATTTTGCCACCGAATCTTTTGCCAACATTTTATCCGAGGCCAGGAAATACCGGCTCAATCTGATTATTGGCCATCAATACATTGAGCAGCTGGACGAAATGGTCCAAGCCGCCGTTTTTGGCAATGTCGGCACCATTATGTGTTTCCGGGTCGGTTCGGCTGATGCTGAGTCATTGGCCGTTGAATTTGCGCCCTACTTTACCGAGGAAGATTTGGTCAATTTAACCAAATATGACACTTACATGAAATTAATGATTGACGGTGTTGCCTCGTCGCCTTTTTCCGCCACCACTTTGCCGCCGCTGGATAAAAAAGATTTTACCGACAATAAAGAAAAGGTGATTAATGTTTCCCGGGAAAGGTACGCCAAGCCGCGGGAAGTCGTTGAGGATAAAATCAGCCGCTGGAGCGGAGTGATGGATGAAAACTTAGAACAACGTCAAGCATCAACCGTTTCGGCCAGAGAAGCTAAAGAAGAAAGAAGGCCTAGCTGGAAGAAAAAAAATAAACGCTTTGAAGAAAGATCTGCCAACCAAGATGAAACTAAAAAAAAGGCCAAAACGACCTATACCGTTAATTGCTATGAATGCGGTAAACCCACGGAAATAACCTTTAAGCCCGACGGCGTCAGACCGATCTATTGTCAAAACTGCTTTCAAAAAGTGAGACAAAAACTGATCCAGGGAGAAACAGCCGACGTTGAAATGGAAGAAACAAAATCCGAGCAGCAACCGGAAATTTCTCTCCAGGAAGCGCTCCAAAAAAAACCTCAACCTTTTGACCAAAAAAGGGAGACAAACCAAGGGCCAAAAAGACCTAATCACGAGGAATTAGTGGATCAAAAATTGACGCCCCAAAAAAATGAAATCTTGGTCAATCAGGTAAAGGAAATTGAAAAAAATAATACTCCGAAATCATTAAGACCAGGGGAAGTGATCAAATTGTAAACCAATGTTGTTGGTTAATTATCAACTTTGACAGAATTCTTGTTTTGAGTTAGGATAGATTACTGTAACAGGCAAAGATTTAGTACGTCTTATTAGTAAAGTCTTAGAGACAAGAAATTAAGAAAATAAGAAATCAATAAATTAAATCTGGTTCAATCTTCGTATTTTATTTTCTTATTTTCTTAATTTTTTATTTTCTTATTTTCTATGAAAATTGCAATTATCGGCACCGGCTATGTCGGCTTAACCACCGGCACCTGTTTGGCGGATTTGGGCCATCAGGTTACTTGCGTTGACCACGGCCAAGAAAAAGTGGAAAAATTAAACCGAGGCGAATCACCGATTTTTGAGCCGGGCTTAGAAGAACTGATTGTCAAAAATAAAACGGCCGGCCGCCTCAGTTTCACCACGACCATTGAACCAGCGGTCAAGGCAGCGGAAGTGATTTTTATCTGCGTCAACACGCCGCCCAAACCCGACGGCCATGCTGACTTAAAATATGTTGAAACCGTTGCCCGAGAAATTGCCGAAAACATCAACAGCGAATACAAAGTTATTGTCGACAAAAGCACCGTGCCGGTTAAAACGGCGGAAAAAGTCAAAGAAACAATCTTGCGTTATGTTAAAAGCGATGCTCAGTTTGATGTGGTTTCTAATCCGGAGTTTTTAAGGGAGGGGACAGCGGTTAAAGATACGCTTGAACCGGACCGAATCGTCATTGGCGTTGATAGCGAAAAAGCCATGGAAAAAATGCTGGCAGTCTATCAACCGTTAATTGAAAAAACTCAGGCGCCGGTTAAAATCGTTTCAGTCAAGAGCGCCGAACTGATTAAACATGGGGCCAACACTTTTTTAGCCAATAAAATTTCTTTTGCCAATTTAATCGCTGAAACCTGCGAAGAAGTCGGAGCCGATGCTTTGGAAGTCCTGGCGGCAATTGGCCTGGATGAACGGATTGGCAACCAATTCCTTAGTCCCGGTATCGGTTTTGGCGGCAGCTGTTTTCCTAAAGATATTGCCGCCTATAAAAAAACTCTGGAAATCTTGGGGATTGATAATTCTTTAGTGGTGGCTATTGAAAAAATTAATCAACGTTCAACCGAACGCTTTTTGCATAAAGTCGAAAGAGAACTTTGGGTTTTGGACGGCAAAACAATCGGCATCTTAGGTTTGGCTTTCAAGCCGAATACCGATGATATCCGCAACGCCCCAGCCTTAAAGATTATTGCCGGCTTAAAGGCCGAGGGCGCAAAAATCAAAGCTTATGATCCGCAGGCGATGGCTAACACCAAAAAAATGATAACTGACATTGAATACGCTAACGATCCCTACCAAGTTGCCCAGGGCAGTGAAGCCTTAATTATTTGCACCGAATGGGATGAATTCAAAAACTTGGACTTGGTTAAGATTAAAGAATTAATGGTCACGCCGATCATCTTTGATGGTCGCAACATTTTTGATCCAGCCGCAGTGAAAGAATTAGGATTTAAATATTTTGGGGTAGGACGGTAATTGAATCAGGAATCATAAATTATGAATTAGGGAAAATCTACATAATTCCTGATTCCTAATTCATAATTCAAACTATAGGGGACAACCCCTGTTTTTTTGTTTTCCTGTTTTAAATACGGCGGCGGCCTAAAACAAAAAACAATTTATTTTTTGTTTTTTTGTTTCCTTGTTTTTTTGATATTTGCTATAATTAAAACATGTTTAAAAAAATTCTCGCTTTGGCAACTTTTTTGGGTACCGTAATCGGCGTGGGACTTTTTGGCCTGCCTTATACCGCCAGTAAAATTGGGTTTATTCCCATTATTTTTTATTTTATCGGCTTATGCTTATTGGCGATTATTATTCATTTATTGTATGGCGAAGTCGTCCTGCGGACTAACGGCCGGCACCGCTTGCCCGGCTATGCCGAAATTTATCTGGGAAAAGGTTGGAAACTTGTTTCTGCAATTAGCGCCATCGCCGGCTTGACCGGCGCCATCTTGGCCTATATCGTTATCGGCGGCCAATTTTTAACCGATCTATTTGAACCAATCTTTGGCGGCAACCAAATTATTTTCACCTTGATCTATTTCGCTAGCGGTATTCTCTTGATTTATTTAGGCACCAAATCTGTCTCTCGGACCGAATTAATAATGATTGTTTTGTTTTTCGCCATTATTATTCTGATTTTTTTACGAGTCCTGCCTCAAATAAACTATTCATTTTTTTCTGGCTTTGACCTTAAATACTTTTTCTTGCCTTATGGCGTGATTTTATTTTCCCTCTGGGGCGCTTCAATTATTCCGGAGATTAAAGAAATCTTAGGGAAAGAAAATGAGAAAAGTCTCAAACCCATCTTAATTTTTGGCGTTATTATCGCGGCCGTCACTTATTTAATTTTCATTTTCTCAGTTTTAGGCATTACTGGCCCGGCCACCTCACCGGACGCCCTAACCGCGCTTAATCTTAAGCTGGGCAATGGTACCAGCACCCTAATGCTATTTTTTGGCCTCCTGACCACCTTTACTTCTTATCTAACCCTGGGCGTCACCTTAAAAAAAATCTTTTGGCTGGATTTAAAGCTGAATCATTTTTTATCCTGGCTGATGGTGGCAATTATGCCGATTGTTCTTTATCTGGCTGGTATTGTCAACTTTATTGCCATTATTAGTTTTACCGGCGCGGTCACTTTGGGTTTTGACACCATCATCGCCATTGGCTGTTTTTTTCGGGCCAAAAAGAAAGGCCAGCGCCGGCCAGCCTATTCGCTGAATTTATCAAAATTCGGATTGACTTTTTTCGCCGGTCTTCTAATTATCGGGATTATACTGGAAATAATCTACTTGTTCTAAACCGCCTCGCGAAACGACAATAACTTTTTCTTTCATCAAAACCGCACGCTCTCTTAGGGGATATTCATTAATTTGTTTAAAGCCTTGACAGGGTGTTTTTTTATGTTATACTCAAATTAGCACTCTCAACCTTAGAGTGCTAATGCAAAGCTAACCTAAGAACAAAGTTAATCAAGAGATCAAGTTAATCCAGGGCTATTGATTACTTGATTGCTGAATTCACTAAATTAACTTAATTTGTAACATTCGTAGATTCGCATAAATTCGTATATTAGCATTATATTACCATGAATCCCCAAAAATTCACCACCAAAGCTCAAGATGCAATCCAGCAGGCAATGGCCATGGCCACCGAACGTGACCAGCAAATAATCACCATTAGCCATCTTTTGGCTGCCTTAATTGACCAAGAGGAAGGCGTGGTCTCGGCGGTTTTAAAAAAACTCAATCTTGACGTGGAAAAAATCAAAAAAGGCTTGGCCGCAGAAATTAATTCCATTCCGGAAGTAATCCAACAATCCAGTATTGCTCAGCAATATCTTGATCAGTCTTTTCAAAAAGTATTAATTCAGGCGGATAAAGAAGCCCGCCAGCTGAAGGATGAATTTATCAGTACTGAACATCTGCTTTTGGCCATTTTGGAGGTCAAATCCGCTTCGGCCGATATTTTAAAAAAGGCGGGCGCCAGCTACAGCCAAATTCTTTCCGCTTTAAAAGAAATCCGCGGCCACCAAAGAATTACCGATCCGGAGCCGGAAAGCACTTATCAGGCGCTTGCCAAATACGGCATTAATTTGACCGAACAGGCCGCTTTAAAAAAATTAGATCCCATTATCGGCCGAAATACCGAAATCAGGCGGGTGATGCAGGTTTTATCGCGCCGGACCAAAAATAATCCGGTCTTAATCGGCGAACCCGGCACCGGCAAAACCGCCATCGCCGAAGGATTAGCCCAACGCATTGTTGCCGGCGACGTGCCGGAAAGTATTGCCGGCAAAGAAATCATCGCTTTAGATATCGGCAGCTTAGTGGCCGGCACCAAATTCCGCGGCGAATTTGAAAATCGCCTCAAGGCCGTCTTGAAAGAAGTTGAGGCCGCCAGCGGCAAAATTATTCTTTTTATTGATGAACTTCACCTCGTGGTCGGCGCCGGCGGCGCCGAAGGCGCAGTTGATGCCGCCAACATGCTCAAACCGGCCTTAGCCCGCGGCACCTTGCACGCCATTGGCGCCACCACTTTGAAAGAATATCAAAAATATATTGAAAAAGACGGCGCTTTAGAACGTCGCTTTCAGCCGGTTTTTATCAGCGAGCCGTCGCTGGAAGACGCCATTGCCATTCTGCGCGGCATCAAGGAAAAATACGAAATTCATCACGGCGTCAAAATCACTGATAACGCCATCGTCGCCGCTGTCAACTTAAGCTTCCGCTATATCACCGATCGATTTTTACCGGACAAAGCGATTGATTTGATTGATGAGGCCACTTCGGCCCTGCGCATGGAAATTGACTCAATGCCTGATGAGCTTGATTCCTACAAACGAAAAATGACCCAACTGGAAATTGAAAAAGAGGCCCTGAAAAAGGAAAAGGACCAAAGCGCCAAAAAAAGAATTAAGGAAATTAACCGCCAACTGGCCAACCTCAAAGAAAAAAGCGCCGAACTGGAAATCCATTGGCGCAATGAAAAGGGTTTGATCAAGGAAATTAACGACTATAAAAATCGAATTGATCAGCTGAAAAACGAAGCCGAAATCGCCGAGCGCCATAGCGAACTGGAAAAAGTGGCCGAGATCAAATACGGCAAAATTCCCGAGCTGGAAAAGAAAATCGCGGCGACGACCAAAAAGTTGGCTAATGCCCAGAAAGACCGAAAAATTTTAAAGGAAGAGGTGACTGAAGAAGATATCGCCGCCGTGGTCTCGCGCTGGACCGGCATTCCGGTCACTAAAATGCTGGAAAGCGAAACTCAAAAACTAACCCGGCTGGAAGCGGAGCTGACTCAAAGGGTAGTGGGCCAGGAAAAGGCGATTAGCGCCATTGCCAACGCCGTTCGGCGCTCCCGAGCCGGCATTGCCGAGATCAATAAACCAATTGGGTCTTTCATCTTTTTGGGGCCAACCGGCGTGGGCAAAACCGAAACCGCCAAGGCTTTAGCTGAATTCATGTTTAATGACGAAAAAGCCTTAGTCCGGCTGGATATGTCCGAATACCTGGAAAAACACAGCGTTTCTAAAATCATCGGTTCGCCGCCCGGCTA
>Ga0209541_10007305_pt1 | contig 18628 bp, 18 predicted proteins | sample RifCSPlowO2_01_FD_184027 | JGI IMG/M metagenome (GOLD analysis project Ga0209541, IMG submission 184027) | Groundwater microbial communities from Rifle, Colorado - Rifle CSP2_plank lowO2_0.1 (SPAdes) (version 2) | ecosystem: Environmental > Aquatic > Deep subsurface > Groundwater | place... | reverse complement strand
AAAAGGAATAAGTATTTTACTTATCTTCAATACTTTATAAGGTATCTTTATTGCTATTGTCCTTTTCTTTATTATTTTTTCTATTTTGCTCTTTAAGTCTTGGAATGAGATCTTTTCTCCACCCGCTATTTCTTCTATCTTTCCTGGTTTGAATTTTTTTACTATTTTTCTTATACTTTTTGCTAAATCTTTTTTATTAAGAGGCTCTATTCTTTGTTTTCCATTTCCTAAAAGAGGGTATATCCTTAGTGTCTTCATTATCTTTATCATTTTGTAGATATCATTGTGTTTATCTCTACCATATACTAGTGTTGGCCTTACAATCATAAAAGATATATTGCTTTTCCTTAGTAATTCTTCAGCTTCCTTTTTTGATTTACTGTAAGGTCCTAGTTGTTTGTTGTTTACATTAATTGTTGAAAAGTATATCATTCTCTGTCCTGTTTCTTCTACTGCTTCTATGAGGTTCTTTAATCCTCTTATATTTTCTTCATATTTTCTTTTTCTAATTGTTCTTACTACTGATGCAAGGTTGATGATAAGATCATAATCCTTTATCTTTTCCCCGAGGCTTTCTTTTTCTAGAAGATTTATTTGAATGTCATTTTCTTGTTCTTTTTTTCTTGTTCCTACTTTTATCTCATGTTCTTTTTTTAATTCTTCTACTAGCGATGTCCCAATATATCCCTTTCCACCTATAACTAATATTTTCACATTCTTTCTCTTTTCTCTTTCTTTATATGGCTTTTTCTTCTATTTTCTTCGTTAGTTTTATAAGTTCATTTTATCTTCTTTTATTATGAAGATTGATCCTCTTTTCTTAAAGCAGCTTGATCGTTTTAGCATTATTCTTAAGAAGAAAGTTACTTCCAGTTTTGTTGGTGAACGAGAATCTCCCTTTATGGGTTCTGGGTTGATTTTTAGTGAATACTCTAACTATCGCCCTGGCGATGACTTCAAACATATTGACTGGAGGGCATATGCACGCACTAATCGTTTGTTTGTCAAGCGTTTTGAAGAAAATCGTGAGCTTGCTGTCCATGTTCTTGTTGATTTTAGTTCAAGTATGAACTTTGGTAGTCATGTTAAAAAATATGAGTTTGCTTCTCAATTGGGCCTTGGTTTTTGTTATATAGCTTTAAAGAATAATGAAAAATTTGTCTTAAGTACTTTTGATACTTCTTTAGATTTTTATCGTCCTAGCAAGGGCCAACGCCAGTTGGGTGCTGTCATTGATTTTCTTGGGTCAAAGAAAGCACAAGGTAAGACTGCTTTTGGAGATGCTCTGTCTCGTTATAAATCTTTAATTACTCAGAAAAGTCTTGTTGTCATTATTTCTGACTTCTTTTATCCTCTTGAAGAAATCAGAGAAGTTCTTTATCACTTGAGAAGACACTCTGTTATTTTTGTCCAGGTTTTAGATGGTGTTGAAAGGAAGATGAATCTTTCTGGGGATTATCATCTTGTGGACTTAGAGAGTGGCGAATCTTTACGTACCTATATTGATCCTTATTTGAAGAAACAGTATTTTGAACGCTTAGAACGACATAATGCTGAAGTTCAAGATGCCTGTTCTGCAGTGGGTGCTCAGTTTTATTCAGTTGGCAGCGATGAGAATATCTTTGATATCTTTTATACTATTCTCACTTAATAGTATATCCTGAATTTTCCTTCGCTAGTTGTTCTGCCATGTCTTTTTTTTCTTCTTTTTCTGCGTAAATAGTGTAAAGTGGTTGTCCTTTTTCTACAATCTGATTTTTCTTTTTATGCAAATAGATTCCTGCTCCTTTTTCATTTGGCGCTCCTGTTCTCTTTCCAATTCTTGTGAGTATTTTGTTATTAATTGCTATAACTCTCCCTGTTTTTTTTGCCTTAATCTTTGTTGTCCATTGTCCTAGTTTGATTCTTTCTGGAGTAATATGTTCATTTCCTCCTTGGGCTTTGATAATTTCTTTCATCTTTTCATATGCTTTTCCTGATCTGAGAATCTTATATGCTTTCAATTTTGCAAATTTTATTCCTGCCATTTGCATAATCATTCCTGCCATCTTTAATGATTTTTTTCTTAAATCTTTTGGACCATTATTTTGCAAGACCAAGAGAACATCTCTTGCTTCTAATGCTGGTCCTATTCCGTTTCCTATTGGCTCTGATCCGTCGCTGAACATTACTTTTACTTTTATATCTAATTTCTTTCCTAAGCGGATGAATTTGTTTTTTAGCTCCTTTGCTTCTTTTTTTGTTTTTACTTTTGCTTGTGGTCCTATGGGAATATCTATGAGTACATACTTTGCTCCTACGGATGCTTTTTTTGCAAGTATTGAAGCAAGAAGAATTCCTTGTGGGTCCAAGGAAAGAGCTCTTTCAAATTTTATCAGCATGTCATCAGCAGAAGCTAAATCTAAAGTCCCTCCCCAGACCATACATCCATTTGTTTTCTTCACAATCGCTTTTATTTGTTCTTTTGTATGTTTGATAGGTGCGAGTACTTCCATCGTATCTGCTGTTCCTGCAACTGAGGTTATTGATCTTGTTGATGTTTTTGGTATTAAGAGTCCCGCTGTTGCTATAATGGGAACTACTACCATCGTTGTTCTGTTTGATGGAACTCCTCCAATACAGTGTTTATCTACTACTTTTTCCCCCTTGAATTCTAGTTTTTTGCTTCCATTTACAATTGCTTCTGTTAAATACTTTGATTCGTTTAGGGTCATGCCATTTTTATAACATCCTGCAATAAAATATGTTGTTTCGATTTCTGTTAATCTATTCTCTATCAGGTCTTTAATGATTTCTTTTGTTTCTTCATTTGTTAGCTCTTTTCCATCTAATTTTTCTTTTATTGCATTGATAGATTGTGGTTTTTTTGCTCTTTCTATTTCTACTGTTAATTTTTCTTTTAATTCTCCATTTATTAGTTCTGTGAATAAACCTATTTCGTTTTTCTTTATTGTTGTTTCTTGATTTGTGCTATCTACGATAGCTACGTATTTCTTTTTTCCTTTTTTTATTTCAATTCGATCTCCTGGAACTATGTCTAATTCTTGAAGATTTTTTTCGTGTAATAATGCAACGAGATGTCCACCCGTTTTAATTCCTAGCTTTTTTATTTTTAACTTCATCGTTCGTTATAATCTTTTAAGATAGTAAAGAAAGAAGAGAGCACTATAGGACCTACTACTAAGCCAATGATTCCTAATATTTCTACACCCCCTAAAGCACCTATTAGTACTAGAACGGGGTGTATATCTGCTCTTGAACCAATGATTTTTGGCCTGAGGAAGGTTTCTATTGCGCTTATGATAAGTCCAATGATAATAATTCCAATTGCTTGAGGATATGCCTTTGTAATAATATTTACTATTGCTATGGGGATCCATACAATTGCTGATCCTGCAAAGGGAATAAATGCAAGGATTCCTATAAGGAAAGCCCATAGTATTGCTGCTTGCACTCCTATGATCTTAAATCCAATTGCAGCTACTGCCATCTGAAGAATTGCTGTTAGTAAGGTACCATAGACAATTGAGAATGAAGCATCAGACATATGTTTTATTATTTTCTCTTTATTTTTAATATGTAAATTTTTTTGTATAAACCTTTTTATTTCTTCTCCATTTATCATTATATAGTATAACACATATATTCCTACTGCTATGTTTAGAAGACTTGATGGGATGCCTACAATTATTTTTGATGCGTTGGAAGCAAGATAATTAATTCCTCTTTTTGATGCTTCTATAAGAATATTTTTTATTTCTATATTTGTGTTTAGTAATTCTGTGAAGTATGAAATTGTTTTATCAATAATTCCAGAATTATACAATACTATAGCTTCGCTGATTAAGTTTTTTATAATAAAAATCATGGGTATGACCACAATGAGAATTGCTAATATGGTTACTAATCCTGCTGCTAAGTGTTTGTTTTTTATGATTTTTTTTACCCTTGTATAAACTGGATAAAAAAGAAACCCTAATACTGCGCTTGTGAGTACGGTGATAAGATATGGTCTAGCTATAAAAAAAGTAAGTATGGCTAATCCTAAGAGAATTGCTCCAATAATCGCTTTTTGAATTTCTTCTTTTTCCATATGTCGTTTCATTGATTTTTCCTTATAAACTTAACTAAATATACTTACTACCCCCTTTTGTGCAAGGAATGCTATAGTGATTATAGAGATGATCATGTAGTTATTTCCTGTACTTAGGAATATCATGTAGATACCTATTGTTAGATCTGCGAGACTTATCTTGTCTCCTTGGAGTAGAAATACTGCTCCTTTTACTATTAAATATAACCCTCCTATTGCTATAATCTCTCGTGGTAAGTTTTCTGCAAAACCTATGAGCACTGCAGTGATAATATCTAAAGCGCCCAGTATCTTCTGAATCATCAAGTATGTTTTCTCTTTTTCTTTATAAAAGTAGTTCCTTTAGTTGTTTTATGGAGGCAAGGATTATTGTTGGCTGTTCTTTTTTTAACTGTTCTTTTGTGTGCCATCCTCCTATTATTGCTATACTCTTTACTCCTGCTCTTCTTGCCGCTATTATGTCATATATCGTATCCCCTATCATATATTTTATTTTTTTTCTCCCTTTTTTTTCTCCCTTCTTTATTCCTTCAGGACTTGGTTTTGATTTCTTTACCATTGTTCTGTCAATAATATCATCGAATATTCTTTGTGATATCTTTGCCTCTTTCAATGCATGATTGATTATTTTTCTGCTGCAGTTTGATATAAGAATAATTTTGTAATTCTTTTTTAGTTTCTTTAATATCTCTTTTGCATATGGCTTTGCTTTAATATTTTTCATTCCTTCCTTCTCAAAATAATTTGTTTTTTTTTCTTCAAATATTTCCATTTCTTCTTCTGTTGTTTGTTTTGGTAAGAGCTTTTTTGCTACTTCTTTGTGTGGTTTTCCTAGTTCTTTTTGTATTTCCTGACTTGTTTTTTTTGGATAATTTCCTTCCTTAAGGGCCTTCTTGTATGCAGTAATGTGTGCCTTCTTTGATTCCAAAATTGTTCCATCCATATCTATGGCAATGGCTTCTTTTTTCTTCATTTCTTAGAGAAGATCCACTCTTCTTTTTTTATTCTCTTTATGAATTGCCTAGGTTTTAGTGTTCCAAATTCTGAGATGATTCCTGTGATTTTTCTTGGATCTATTTTTTCAAAAGAAGGATTGAGCACTCTGATGTTTTTAGGGGCATTTTTCCACACTTCTTTTGTATCTCTGTATTCCATAGGTGTTTCTAAGTGATGTAAAGATCTTGGATCAAATGCCCATGAGGATGTGCAAATGTAGAGTTTTTTTCTGAATCTTTGTGCTGTTTCTGCCACTAGTTCTGATCCAATCTTGTTAATTACTTTTCCGTTCGCTAAGATAGCATCTGCTCCGAGCAGAACGATGTCTGATCTCTTTATTCCTATACGCATTGCTGAATCCACTAAAAAAGTATTTGGTATTTTTAATCTTGCAAGATCTTTTGAAGTTCTTCTTCCCTGATATAATGGTCTTGTTTCTGTGTTATACACTTCTATTTCTTTTTTTTCTTTTAATCCTTGCTCTATAATGCTGATGACTGTGCTTGAATGACAGTGTGTGAAAATTTTATTTCTTTTTTTGAGTATTTTTGCTCCTTCTTTTTGTATTCTCTCTCTGTTCTCTTTCATTTTTCTTAGACTTGCTTCAATCCCAAATCGCTCTGCATACTTTATGGCATTTTGTAATTTAGGTTCCGTTGGTCTTAAGGAGATAAGTTTTAACTTTGCTTCATCATTATTTTTTATTTGCAATGCTCTTAGTGCTGCTTCTGCTATGTTTTCAGCTCCTTGAATTTTTACTTCTTTGATCTCTTTGCAAATCTTCTCAAATCTGTTCATTCTAGTTCTCTCTCTTTACTTTTTTATAAACATAACGTTTTTAAGTCCGTCTCTTCAGGTTTTGAATATGGTTTTAGAATCCTTAGTAAACCCTCTTCAGGCCAAACATCATCCCTTAAGACTTTTTTTTATTGGTATTCTTTTTTCCAGCATTGCTCTTCTCTTTAGCTTGTGGATTTTTCGTAATCAGGCAAGTCTTGTTATGGTCTTTCTTACTGTTATTGTCAGCATACCTTTAATGTACGGCACTTTAAAACAAGAAGAAGACTTTGATATTGATACTCATAATTCTGAGGGAAAAATTCTTAATGAACATAGGAAAGCTATTACTTTCCTGACTTTTCTTTTTTTAGGATTTGTTGTTGGTTTTTCCCTTTGGTATGTTTTCTTACCAGCTTCTCTTTCTGATTCTCTTTTTAATACTCAGATTTCTACGATAGAAAATATTAATGCTAATATTTTGTCTACAGAAGTTGTCGGTAGGTTTGCAGGGATTGATACTTTCTTTAGTATCCTTCTTAATAATGTTCGTGTGTTGATGTTCTGCATCATATTTGCTCTTTTCTTTGGTGCTGGCTCCATCTTTATTTTGGCATGGAATGCCAGCGTTATTAGTGCTGCTGTTGGTTCTTATTTTAGGAATGGTATTTCTCTTTATGCGGGCTATGTCGGATTCCCTAAGATTGCTAGTTATTTTCATGTCTTTGTTAGCGGTATTTTACGCTATATGATTCATGGTGTTTTTGAAATCGTTGCTTACTTCTTAGGTGGTTTGGCTGGCGGTATCCTCTCCGTTGCTATTTTGCGCCATTCTTTAGACAGTGATGCCTTTCGGAAAGTATTTTATGATTCTCTTTTGCTTATTCTTTTTGCTCTTGTCTTTCTTATCTTTGGCTCCTGGGTAGAAGTGTATGTTACTCCTTTGTTTTTCTGAATGGTTACTTTTTTAAAGAGCTAGTTTCTTCCTTCTTTTATGTCTGATGATCTCGCTTCCGTGCGTTTAAAAAAGATATTTTCTGTTCTCTCTTCTCATAGATTTCTTGTGCAGTATCTTCTTCTTTTTGTTACTATTCTTCTCAGTGTTGCTTTGCGTTTCAAGAATCTTCCAATTCTTAAGGATGTTACTACAGGGAAATATATTCCTGTTTCTCCTGATGATTTTCTTTTGCTTCGTTATATCAAGGAAGTCTTAGCACAAGGTTTTCTTTCTCCTTTTGACACTTTGCGTTATGTTCCTTTAGGGTATGAACAGATTGGTGAATTCTCTTTTTTTGCTCATTTCATTGCTTCCTTGTATCGCATTCTTCATACTTTTTTTTCTTCCTTTACTGTTGAATTCGTTCATGTTATTCATCCTCCTTTGATGTTTGGTTTAAGCTTGATTTTCTTTTATTTATTAGTTCGGCGTTTGACCGACTGGAGAATTGCCAATCTTTCTACCGCTTTGCTTGCTTTTTCTCCTGCTTATCTTTTTAGAACAGTTGCTGGCTATGCTGACAAAGAAAGTCTTGCTATGTTTTTTATGTTTGGTGCTCTTTATTTTTATGTTATTGGTCTTCAGTCTTCTTCTTATAGAAATCGTATTCTCTTTGGTGCTCTTTCTGGTTTCTTTACTACATTTATGGGTTTGACGTGGGGTGGGGTGTCACAACTTTTTTTTATATTAGGTTTGTTTGCCTTTCTTGAACTTGTGTTTGGCCGCATGCAAAAAGAAAGCTTTTCTCTCTTTGTTTCATGGTTTGTCTTTGGTATTTTTATGTATGTTCTTTTAGATCCTTCTACTGGTTTTACTTCTTTGTTTTATTCAACTACTACTCTCCCTGTTCTTTTTACTCTTCTTGGTTATTTTATTTTGAATTTTTTACAGAAAAGAAATTTTCTTTCTCTTCACGACTCTATTAAGAAATATCTTCCTTTGAATCTTTTTTATCTTTTTGTTTCTGGTTTTGCCCTTGTTCTTCTTCTCTTTCTTGTGTTAGGCTATTCTGGTGTTGTTGCGAAAATTAATCAAATTTTCTTTCAACTTATTTCTCCTTTTGCTGGTTCACGCTGGGCTATCACTGTTGCTGAATCACGACAACCTTTCATTGTTGATTGGCTTGATCAATTTAAAATTCCTTCTTCTTTCCCTTTATTCAAAGTCTTTCTTTTTGAACATTTATTTTTTATTGCTTTTATGTTTGGATCCATCTTTTTAGTTTACTATCTTTTTTCTTTCCTTAAACGCTATAGAGTGCATTTGACCTTAGCTTATACCCTCTTTCTTTTTGCATTTGTGTTCAGCAGATATTCTTCCAGTTCTCAATTAAATGGTACAAATACTCTTTCTCTTGTTCTTTATGTTGGTTCTTTAATTCTCTTTGCTTTCTTTCTTCTCTTTGGCTATTTGTATCTCTATCATAAGGAGAAAGAAATTTTTTCTTCCTTTCATTCTACTGATCTTCTTCATCTCTTGCTTCTTGTTTGGTTTGTTTCTCTCATCATTGCTGCTCGCAGTGCGATTCGTCTTTTATTTGTCTTTGCTCCCATTACTTGTATTCTTGCAGCGTATTTTTTCTTTGTTCTCTTTGATAAAGCGAAGAAGATTTCTTCAGCTCAGTGGAGAGTAGTTTCTCTTGTTTTTTTGTTCTTCCTTTTCCTTTATCCTGTCTACGGTCATTATACTCTTGTTTCTGGTCAAAGTTCTTACATTGGTTCAGTGTACTCTACATCATGGCAGTTAGGTATGCAGTGGGTTCGTGATAATACTCCTGAAGATGCTGTCTTTGCTCATTGGTGGGATTATGGTTATCTTGTTCAGACTGGTGGAGAACGAGCAACTGTTAGCGATGGCGGCAATGCTCGTGCTGCAATTAATCATTTTACTGGACGTTATCTCTTGACTGCTTTTAATGATACTGATGCTCTCAGTTTTCTCTACTCTAATAATGCAAGTCATGTTCTTATTATCTCTGATGAGATAGGGAAATATACTGCTTTTTCCAGTATTGGTTCAGATGCTTTTTATGATCGTTTTTCTTATATCCCTTCTTTTTCTTTGGCTCCTTCTTTAACCCAAGAGAGAAGAAATACTACGCTGTTTACCTATGAAGGGCAGTTTGTTTTAGATGAAGATTTTGTCTATGATGGTTCTGTGTATGCTCAAGGTGCTTCTGCTGTTATTGGTGTTCAGCTCCCTCTTTTAATTGATCAAGAAACTGGTAGCTTGAGGGGTTTTGAACAACCACACATTGCTCTTGTTTCCCAATCACAACAAAAAGATCTTTCCTTACATTGTTTATTTTTGAATGGTCGGAAGTATTTCTTTGATACCTATGATTTTGATGCGTGCTTTCAAGTTCTTCCTTATCTCAATTCTGATGGAAGTGGTAATACTCTTGGCGGTGGTCTCTTTTTATCTTCCCGTATTTATCCCACATTCTTTGCACGTCATTACCTCTTCAATGAAGCCAGCGAAGAATTTGAACTTGTTTATGATAACTCTCAGCAGTTTCCTTTAGCATTTTATCAAGGACAATTAATCGGACCTCTTAAAATTTGGAAAGTTCATTATCCTAGCGATATGAAAGATAATCCTGTTTTGCGAGGAACTATTCTTCCCGATCCTCGTGTTGATCGAATCTAATTTACTTATAGAAATCTTTTTTAAGCTTCCTTTCTACTGGATGCTATGGCTCTTGCTTATGATATTCTTATCTATCCTGTCTTAGCATTTGTTGCTGTTTATTTTTCTACTCCTTTGTTAATTGGCTATCTTTACAAAATAAATATTTGTGTTCTTGATAGAAACAAAAAAAATATGCCTGCTATTCCTATCTCTGGTGGTTTGGCTGTCTTAAGTGGAATTCTTTTATCTCTCTTTATTTTTATTTTCTTTAGGAAATTTTTTGCTGCCACTTTGGGGCATGTTTCTATTTTTGCTGATAGTGCTAATCTTGTCTTGCTTTTTGCAGCTCTTCTTTCTATTTTTATTATTACCCTTGTTGGTTTTCTTGATGATTTGGTTATTCCTGCTGATAAGAGTTCTTCTGCTGGATTACGACAGTGGCAGAAACCTCTTTTGACATTAACCGCTGCTATTCCTTTGATGGTTGTAAGCGCTGGCACTTCTTATATGTGGTTTCCTTTCTTGGGAAGAATTGAGTTTGGTCTTCTTTATCCTCTTGTCTTGATTCCACTTGGTGTTGTTGGTGCAGCCAATATGGTTAATTTACTTGCTGGTCTTAATGGTCTTGAAACTGGTATGGGTCTTGTATATATCGGTATGTTGGGTTTGTATGCTTATGTCTACAATCGTCCTATCGCAGCTTTGATTGCTTTAGTTAGTTTTGCTTCTCTTCTTGCTTTTTATTATTATAATAAAGTTCCTGCCAAAATTCTCCCTGGCGATTCTTTAACGTATCTTCTTGGTGCAGTTCTTGCTTCCCTTGCTATCCTTGGCAATATGGAAAAAGCTGTCCTTATTTGTTCTGTTCCTTTCTTTGTTGAATTTGTTTTGAAATTGCGTTCTAAACTACAAGCACATAGTTTTGGTTATTGGAAAGATAGTACTCTGCATTCTCTGCATGGAAGGAAGATTTATTCTTTGACGCATCTTTTTTTACGCACAGGAAAATTTACAGAGAAGCAAATTGTCTATTCTTTTATGTTTATAGAACTTCTTCTTTCTTCTCTTATCTGGGTGATCTAAATGTATAAGAAGATTCTTCCTTTTTTCTTAGATGCTTCACAAAATAGCATCATTCGTCAAAGTTTTCTCTTTTTCTCAGCTACAATGATCCTTAATCTCACTGCTTTCTTTTATCATTTTTATATGGGGCGTGTTCTTGGTCCAGCGGATTATGGTATCTTGGGAACACTATTATCTCTTCATTATCTCACTGGCGTTCTCTTGAATGTTATTCAGACTTCTATTACTAAATTTACTGCTTCGTATAAAGCACATGGCTCCTATGATATTCTCGGTTATTTATTGCATCGTTCTTTTTATCGCTTGTCTTTGTATGGTTTTTTAGCTTTTCTTTTGTTTCTTTTGATTAGTATTCCTCTTTCTCCCTTCCTTTCTCTTCCTTTTTTCTATCTCTTCCTTCTTAGTCTTTCTCTTCCTTTTCTTTTTCTTCTTCCTTTAACACGTGGTGTTTTACAAGGTCTTCAACGTTTTTCTTCTTTAGGCATCAATCTTATTGTTGAGGGAGTTACTAAACTTCTCTTTGGTATTCTTTTGGTGTATCTAGGATTCCGTGTTTCTGGCGCAGTCTTAGGTATTGTTCTCTCTTTTATTGTTGCTTTCTTTTTTTCTCTTTCTCCTTTACATGGCATTCGTTCTTCCAAGAAAGTTGATCTTCCTCGACGATCTTTGTATTTGTATGCTTTTCCTGTCGCTTTAACGTTGCTTTCTCTTACTGCTTTTTATAGTCTGGATATTATTTTTGTGAAACGCTTTCTTTCTGATGTTGATGCTGGTCTTTATGTTGCTGCTGCTCTCCTTGGTAAAATAGTGTTCTTTGCTTCTCTTGCTATTCCTTTAATTATGTTCCCCAAATCTGCTGAATTGCAAGCTTTAAAGAAGTCTGGCAAGCCTGTTCTTCTGAAATCTCTTGCTTTTGTTTCTTGTATTTCTCTTGCCGTTCTTGTTTCTTATCTTCTTTTTCCTCGTTTTGTTATTTCTCTTCTCTTTGGCGGTGGTGAGTATTATATTATTTCTCCTTATCTTTGGATCTTTGCTTTAGCTTTTTGGTTTTATTCCTTGTCTTATACTCTCGCTATGTATTTTCTTTCTTTACGGCTGCTTTCTTATTTGTACCTTCTCTTCTTCTTTAATATATTTCAAGTTTTTGCTCTCCTTCTTTTTCATTCTTCTCTTTTTATTGTTGCTTTGGTATTGCTCTTTACATTCTTTTTTCTCTTTCTCTTTCTCTTTCTCTATACTCTTAAAATATGGAATTCTTTGTTACCAAAACCTTTATAGTTTATTCTTTGTTGGCTTTTCTTATGTCTTTAGTTCCTGAGTTAAGCATTGTTATTCCTGCACGTAATGAAGAAAAACGCCATATTGATCACGTCCTTTTATCCTATATTTCTTATTTTTCTACGTTTTTCTTGAAGCCCTTTGAGATCCTTGTTGTGGTGAATGCTTCTAGTGATAGGACTTTGGAACTTGTTCAGAATATTTCTAGGAAATACCATTCTGTTCATTGTCTTGATCTTGGTCATCGTGGTGGCAAAGGATTAGCACTTCTTGAAGGTTTTCAAAAAGCACGAGGGAAGTTTATTGGCTTTGTTGATGCGGATGGTTCTACGTCTGCTGAATCTTTCTATAAACTCTATCAAAAAATAGAAGATCATGACGGGATTATTGGTTCACGCTGGGTTAAAGGGGCTTCTGTTTCTCCACGACAGCCCTTTCTTCGGAGATTTTCTAGTCGTGTGTTTAATCTTCTTGTTCGTCTTTTATTTCACATACATATTCGCGATACTCAATGTGGTGCAAAATTGTTCAAAGGTTCTTCTTTGAAAAAAGTTCTTCCTTCTCTTGGTATTACTCAATGGGCTTTTGATATTGATCTCTTATATCAGTTCAAACGTCAGAAATTTTCTATTCTTGAAGTTGCTACCGTGTGGTGTGATGATCCTCATTCTTCTTTAAATATTTCACGGGCTGCCAAAGAAATGTTTCTTTCTGTTGTTCGCCTTCGTTTATTATATTCTCCTTTTTGTTTTATTGTTCATTGGTATGATTGGATTCATAACAGGGTGGTTTTATGAAACTTAACTTAGGGTGTGGGAAAGAGATTCTTTCAGGTTATGTAAATGTTGATAAATTACGTTTGTCTGGTGTTGATATTGTTCATAATTTAGATAATTTTCCCTATCCGTTTAAAGATAATTCTGTTGATGAGATCTTTGTAAGTCATTTCTTAGAACATGTTCAAGATTTACCTCGAGTGATGGAAGAGTTTGGTCGCATTTGTAAAAATGGTGCCGTCATTAAGATTCGTGTTCCCCATTTCAGCTGTGGTGTTACATATCGGGATCCTACCCATAAAACTTTTTTTTCTTATTTTACGTTTGATTATTTCACTGATGAATGTTTTTATTCTTTAGGAAAATTTGTTGTTCGCAAAAGGAAGTTAAATTTTACGCGACAAGCATGGCCTTTCTTGAATTATTTTATTAATCCATTTGTTAATTTTTCTCCTCTTTTGTATGAGCGATTCTTTTGCTGGATCTTTCCTGTTGCTGAAATCATAGCAGAATTAGAGGTGAAGAAATGAAGACTTGCTTTTCTCTTGTTATTCCTGTTGCTCCGTATCGTGATGCAGAAGTTTTGCAATCTCTTGAGAAGTTAGAATATCCTAAAGAGATGTATGAGATTTTAGTTCATCATGGTCCTAGTGCTTCAGGCAATAGAAACAAAGGTGTACATGATGCTCAGTTTGAATGGATTGTTTTCTTAGATGATGATGCCGTTCTTCCTATTGACTTATTGGAGAACGCTGATTCTTTTATTCAAAATCATGCTTCTGTTGATCTTTTCGGAGGACCACAATTAACTCCTCCTGATGATGGTTATTTTGCTAAGACCTCTGGATATGTATTAGCTTCTTATTTTGGGAGTCAACGTATGCGCTTCCGTTATATCAAGGGAAAAGAAAATCTCAATGCTGATGAAAACTATCTTACTACTGCATTATGTTTTGTCAAGAAATCTGTGTTTGCTACTGCAGGTTATTTTGATGAATCTTTATTTCCTGGCGAAGATCCTGAGTTTTTTGCTCGTGTGAAGAAACATCATTTTATATTGGCATATGCTCCTTCCGTCTTTTTATATCATAGGAGAAGAGCGAATTATAAGGGATTTTTAAAACAGATCTACCTGTATGGAAAGGTTCGTTTATTTAAAGAGAAGAAAGGTAATACTCTTGTTAAACCTTTGTATTTACTTCCTTCTTTCTTTGTGCTTTATTTGATTGCATTTGTTCCTTTGCTATTTCTTTCTTGGTTGTTTGTCTTGCCTTTTCTTTTGTATTTATTTTTAGCTTTTCTTTCCTCTTTCTTGATTGTTCTCCGTGAGAAGAATTATTTGTCTTTTCCTCTTCTTCTTCTTTTATTTTTATCACAACATCTTGCGTATGGTGTTGGGTTATTGCATGGATTTTTTCAGAAACATTTAAATGAAACATTTAAATAGTAGTTTGTAGAGGAATGTTTAAATGGATTACAAGAGTTATCTGCCTTTGTTTGTGTTTGGAGTTATAGGTGTTGTTGCTTTTAGTTTCCTTTTTTCTGAATCTTCTTTATCAATAGCATCTGGTAAGGTTATTAATAATGATATCTGTAGAGAAACAGATGGGGGGTCTGATCCTCTTACAAGAGGGACCACATATGTTGTCACAAATGCTACAGGTAATGTCACAAATGCTACAGATAATATTGTTTTTAAAGTTCAAGATTATTGTGATGATTCTGTGAATCTTGTTGAGTATACTTGTCGTGATAATGCTATTTCTAGTGATACAGTTTCTTGTAGTAGTTGTGATATGAATGGGACTTCTGTTTCTTGTTCTTGTGTCAATGGTGCTTGTGTTCCTAATCGTATGGGTCCCGATTTAATTATTGTTTCTCATGCGGTTTCTAGTCTTAGTATTTCTAATCTTAGTAATTCTAATCTTAGTAATCACTCCAATGCTTTATTTTATTCTTATCAGGCAGTCTTTGGAAACTCTGGGAATCAGGAGTTTAGAGGAGCCCCTTATATTTTTATAAATGATCAATTTAATACTCAGTATTCTCAGATTGGTGGATCTTTAATATCTCTTCCTGTTGGTAGGAAAGTATCTCTTTCTTCTCTTAATAATTTTAGATCTTGCACTCGAGGAAGTACTGTAACTCTTGTGGCTGAATTATCTCGTTATTCTTATGAATTGGATACTTCTAACAATAAGAAAAAATTGACTTTTGATTGTGTTCTTTAAATTTTCTTATGAGTAAAATATTTTACACCCTTATAATTAAGTAGTTTATAATATTTTCTTTACATTTTCTAGAATTTGCTTCATATGTGTTAAATGCTCCAGCCATTGAATGTTATAATAATACTTATCATTCAACTGTACTACATTATCTATTTTTCTTTCCTTGATTTCTTTTATCATCTTTCTTAGAGCTGTTCCTACATCTCTTGTTGGCAAGAATCCTTGCTCTCTTGCTATTTTACTTCCTGAGATCTTATAGCTTCTCTGTGGATCCTTTGAATATAATACTTCGACTTCGACGTCAATATCTTCTTTCTTTAGCTCTTTTTTAATGAGGTGCGCTAGATCTAAAATCCTATAATTGTCTTGAACGAGATTGTAAATATTAAAGTGTTTGTCTTCTTTTTGTCTTGAAGCAATCATAATATACGCCTTTGCTACGTCTGAAACGTCAATTAAAGGTCGCCACATGATACCCCCATGAAAAACCTTTAGTTTTTTTTCACAAATTGCTGTCTTTAGCATTGTATTGACGACGAGATCAAACCTCATACGTTCACTCCATCCAAAGACTGTTCCTTGTCTTAGAATATAGACTTTGAAGTTTTGATCAGCAAGCTCTTTGAGATCTCTTTCTGCCTTTATTTTTGAGATTGAATAATAATATTCTGGATTGAGATTTATTTCTGAGTTTTCATCTTGTAAGTTTTCATGATCTTCTGTCATTCCTCTATCATAGACACTTCCTGATGAGGCAAAAATAAATTTCTTCACTCCGGCTTCTTTTGCCAATTTTGCCAATTGTATAGTTCCTCTGTGATTAATTTCCATGTTCGCTTCTGGATTAAATGCTGCCATGGGGTCATTACTAAATCCTGCTAAATGACACACTGTTTCTATCTCTTTAAACCATTCTTTTTTAGGTTCTCTTATATCCTCTTTTATGAGCTTATATTTTCCCTTTACTTTCTTTAATGGTTCTTCTCCAAATAAACAAAGATCTACAATCAATGGTTCATGCCCTCTTTCAATTAGTTGCTGTACAAGTTCAGATCCAATGTACCCTGCTCCTCCTGTTACTAAAATTTTTTTCATTGTAGTAATCCCTTTTCTTTCAAATATCCTTCTAGCGCTTTTTCCCAAGATGGCATGAGATTTAGATGTATCTTCTTGAGATTTTGATTTATTAAATATGTGTTTTCCGGTCTTTTAAATTTCTTTGGATAGAAATCATTTGAAACAGGTGTTATTTTTACAGGATTCTTTGTTAGCTCCATAATCTTCTTTGCACATAGATACCATGTTGTTTTTCCTTCACAAGACATGTGATAGAGGCCATAGTGTTCTGTCTTTAGAAGAGCCAGCATATTTTTTGCTAAAGGATATGCCCATGTTGGCGCCATTTGACATTGATCTACTTTTATTTCTTCTTTTTCTTTACTTAATTTAAGCATGAGATCTACGAAATGTAATCCTTTTCCACTAGGTCCTTTTTGTCCGTAGAGGGATTGTGTTCTGATAATAAAATATTTTCCTCCTCTCTTTTGTACTTTTTGTTCTCCTTTCAATTTTGTCTTTCCATAGATCATTAGAGGATTTGGTATGTCTTCTTCTGTGTATCCTTCCTTTTTTTTTCCGTCGAAGACATAATCCGTGCTTAAAGTCATGAATTTTATATTTCCTTTTTTTGCATATTCTGCTAGTGTTTCCACAGCTTCTGTATTGTATTTTCTTGCTAGTTCTGGTTCTTCTTCACAGAGGTCAACATTATGTAGTGCTGCACAGTTTATGATAGCATCAGGTTTTTCTTTGTCTAGATATTCTTGTATTTGTTTTGCTTGTGTGATATCACATTCTTGCTTTGTTGGAGCTTTATAGCTTTCTTTGTTTTCTTTCATTACTCGTACTAGATCTGTTCCTAGTTGACCGCTTGCTCCTATAATAAGTATTTTCATTGTTCTTGATATGTCATTTCTTTTGATCGTGGGTCTTCTAGCCATTCTTTTACTGTCATGGCATTCTTGTCCTTGTCTGTAATAATTACGTTATCACTTTGCATATGTTCTTTTAGTTCTTTGAGAAGTTTTTTATTGTTTAGAGACCAGTCAATATCTCCTGCCAAAGGTGAGATTCCTGCCTCACAAGCTCCGTTGTATTCTCCTGTACATAAATATTCTATTTTTGTTTCTTCTGTAAACATATTGCCATGTGCGAATCCTTCTGGCACCCATATCCATTCATCTATTTCTTTTTGTTCTGGCATGTCATAGAGTATTCCTTTTCCATATGTTGGCGATCTCTTTCTTAAATCTACAATGATGTCTATCATTCTTCCTTGTATCGTTCTTACGAGTTTTCCCATATAAGGATTCCATTGAAAGTGCAAACCTCTCAGTGTTCCTGGCTTTGAGAAACTTTCACTTATTTGCACGATTTCTTTGTTTTTGAATTCCTGCAGAGATGGATGATTAATGATTTGGCTTTTCCTAAATGGCTCTGTGAAATAGCCTCTTTGGTCTTGATATCTCTCAAATTTTATGACCTTTATTTCAGGTATTGCAAGGCTTTTTACTTCTTTGAGCCACATATATTTTGCAAGAAAGGTTCTTATATAAAGTTTTGTGTTTCTTTTCTCTTCGAAACTTCTTTAAATGTTTCTTTGTTGTTTTTTAGATGAAAGGTTATCCCTTTGTCAGTTTTGTAATTCCTTGTTATAATTCTGAAATCCTGCTTCCACGCTTGCTGAAAAGTATTGTTGATCAGGATTATCCTCGAGAAAAGATGGAGATTATTGCTGCTGATGGGGGTAGTAGTGATTCTACGTTGGAGATTTTGAAGAAGTATAAGGTAGTGATTGTTCATAATAAAAAGCAATTCCCCGAGGGTTTTGGTATGGGAAAAGCGCAAGGTATTGAAAAGGCGAAAGGCGAGTTTGTTGTTGTTGTTGATTCTGACAATGAATTGCAAGGAAAAGACTGGCTGAAGCAAAGTTTAGATCCTCTCTTGCAATGTCCTGATGCTTTTGGTGCTGCATGTATTATGCAAGTTCGTCCTACAGATACTTTGATTAATCGTTATCTGAGTTTTATTGGTACTGATCCTTTTGCTGTGTATCGTTCTTTTGAAGCAAAGTATGCTTTCGGTTTCCTGAAACGTGCTCAAGATTTTGGAAATTATTATTTATATACTATTGGTGATAAAGAGTTTTTATGTACTGGTGGCAATTGTTTTATTTATCGGAAGAAGTGTTTGGATTTGATTGGTGGTTATAGTTATGATGTGGAGAATGTTCTTTCTCTTGTTTGCAAGGGGTGGAAGAGGTTTGTTATTCCAAAATATGCCCGTACCCATCATTTATCTGTTCTTTCCTTTGGCGCCTTTCTTCGGAAAAGAATTAATTGGTCTTTGAATTATTCTAAGGGTAGTCGCCCTCATCGTTTGTATAGCTGGCTTCCTCAACGACCCTTTGAATATGTTTTTATTCCTCTTTTTATTTTTTCTAACTTGATTTTAGTTCCACAAATTCTTGTTGCTTTCTTTATGATCATCAAGAAAAAAGATTCTGCATGGATATGGCATCCCCTTGCTAGCTTTGCTATTACTGTCTTGTATGTTCTTTTAGGATTACGCTCTCTCTTTTTCAGGACTTTTACTTCATTGTAATGCTTCTCTGTTTATAATTTCAAATACAAGCAGTAATGGCTGTTCTTGAGAGGGATAGACTTGTATTGGCTGAATGTTGTTTGTGTTCTCTTTTACGAATTGG
>Ga0209541_10007300_pt1 | contig 18637 bp, 19 predicted proteins | sample RifCSPlowO2_01_FD_184027 | JGI IMG/M metagenome (GOLD analysis project Ga0209541, IMG submission 184027) | Groundwater microbial communities from Rifle, Colorado - Rifle CSP2_plank lowO2_0.1 (SPAdes) (version 2) | ecosystem: Environmental > Aquatic > Deep subsurface > Groundwater | place... | reverse complement strand
TCCAGTGTTTCAACAACATCTTGCTTAATATAATCATCAGAAAATTTTTCAGGTTGACCAAAATCGCTTTTTGTCCATTGATATGAAAAGCATTGTACAATCTTGTATTGTGGATCAGTTGAATCTTCTTTGACAAATTTTGGAATGCCATCAATAATTTGGTATCTTGAATTTTCACTAATTAGAAATCCATTAGATTCGATTAATGGTTTATTTGTATATGGATCTACCCATGGAACTATTCTCATTTTTATGTATGAGCAACTTTAAAAGCTAGAATATAATTTCTTTCTTTTCCGTTATCGCTGATTTGAAATTAGATAGAAAGTATCTACAGCGTGGATTTTATTTATATTCTATGCTGTAAATTACAACGTTTTTTAGATTACAAATGCGACTCAATATACGAAAATAGTTAGACATTAATTCTCAAGTTTTTATTTTAATTCGAAATGGTTTTGAAGGTTCTGTGCATAGGCGATGTGGGAAATTATGTAAAAACAATGAGTAATTTTACAAAATCTAAAATTCATATAATTAATTGGCCAAAAGATGGAGCTGGTGTTTTTACGTATGACAATAGCTATGAACTATTTGATAATTACAAAGTATCTAATCAAGTTAAAAAAATTAATTCGATTAAAAATAATTTTGATATTTGTTTAGTTATGGGAACTGGAGAGAGAATAGCATATCTAGCAGACCTGAATTATATCACATATTATGTTGGAAGAGACATAGATGCACCAAGATTTATAAAAAATTCTACAGAAGAATGGTTTACAGAGCCATTACATAGACTAAATTTTCTTGAAAGGCGATTTTACAAAGCGACATTTAAATCAGCAATTGTTCATGTCGCGCCAATATGGGTATATGAACATTTGAAAAAACATACAAAGAATGGCATAAAGATGGATAGAAAACCAATCGATTCAACTATTTTTAATACTAACATAAAACCATTAAAATTGGAAAAATCCAAATTTACGTTTTTTTGTCCTCAGCGTATAAGTATATCAAAAGGTACTGATTTGTTATGGAAAAATGTTCTTCCTCTATGTAAATCAGATTTTCAGATTATTCAAGTTGATTGGAGAGATACAGGAACGTCTGAGGAAAATAAAACATCCATGAAGATTAGAGATAATCCACCAAAACAAGTCAAACTGATTCCCATGATAAAAAGATACGATATGCCAGAATATTATTACTGGGCAGATGCAGTAATTGGAAATTTAAGAATTGGAAGTTATGAATACGTAGAGATGGAAGCAGTGTATTGTAAGAAGCCAGTTATAAGTTATGTAAATCATGATATTAAAATCATTTTAGAGGGGAAAGAGATAAAATCTCCCTTCTTACCTGACACTCTTGAACCAAAAAAAATTGCTGAATTGATAGACAAAGTGGTTGAATCTAAAGAATTCAGAGATGAACTATTTAGAAAAGAATATGAATTTGTTAAGGAAATAACAGATCCGGTTAAAGCAGCAGAATGGTGGGATTTACTTTTTGAACAAATTGTGAAAAAACACAAAACTGTTACTAAAAATACTTCAAAAATACGTCTAACACTCAGATTATGGTTATTTTTACTAGCTAATAGATTATACTGGAAGAAAATAAAGAAGATATTTTAATTGTGTACATAAATAATGAATTAAAACTACTGTGTCTTGTTAATGACAATTGGTAATACTAATTCAAACAATTTGTTTGCCACAATTTCATTACCGAATTTGTCCATATGTGCTCTATCGATATAAACTGGTTCAGATACGTTTTCAAATATATTTCTAAGATCAGCAGTTTTATCACACACTATGTCTAAATTGTCCAATGAATCTGATAATCCATTCAAAACCCTAATTCCTTCTAACTCCCATGGTGTATTCGGTGTCCATTTTTGTTCATATTTGGTAAGATTTTTTTTACCGAAACCAATAATGGGTTGAACCGTAATTATTGTTGAGTATCCCTTTTTATTTCCTAATTCACATATTTCATACCAATTATTTTTCCATGATGAGATAATCTTTGGTGTGTCATCTACATTAAATGGATTATCTCCTGCTATTCCATCATCTTGATAATTAGTAAACAACAATTTATGAATTACAAATGGTGTTCTGTAAAAGGGAAAATTTTTGAATGCAAACCCGCTAATTTCTTCATTTTTCTTTAACCAAATCTCTTCATGAGCTAATTTTGTTTCCAAATCTAAACGACGCATGTATGCATCATTTGTTCCATCATATATAATGAATAAATCTGGATCAAATTTTAAAAGCTCATTTTTAATATAATGTGATTCTCTTGCAGAATCAGCTGAGGGAACACCTGCGTTTATTACTTCTATATTCATGCCTATCTCTATCTCATTAAATTTTTTTTGTAGGAAACCTGGAATGGTTGTATCATCTGATTGAGAACCATGTCCAAAAGTAGTTGAGCCACCAACTACTAAGATTCTAAAAGTATCTTCAGGTTTTTCTGGATTTATTTCTGGACCTCTAAATCCATAAGAGTTGATATTAATTGTTGGATAATGTTGTACTGGTTTCAATAATAAGAATGGGCGTTCCTCGAACCACAATTCAGTTAAATCGGTACAAATTTGCCTAACGTGAAAATAATTTGTATTTCTATAAACTTCGTTATTCACTAAACGACAATTATTTGGATCAAAGTACTCTTGAATCCTAGCTAATCCTTCTATACCTAAAATTATTATAAGCAAAAATATTATCATCATAAAAAATTGTTTTGTGTAGGATATTCTAACTGACATTTTCATTCAATTTTATTAATTAAATTATTGCCAATTACTAGGTAATCCATGTCAGTTTTAACTAACATTGCACATGCCTCTTTTGGGGTATTAACAATTGGTTCTCCTTTTACATTCATTGAGGTATTTATCAAAACAGGAATTCCTGTAATTTTAAAAAATTCATTTATTAAATCATAATATAATGGATTTGCGTTTTTTGATACAGTTTGTAATCTTCCAGTTCCATCAACATGTGTAACTGCAGGAATTTTTTCAGGTTTTTTTACTTTTGTCACAAGGAGCATAAATGGACTTGGAATATCCAAATCGAAATACTCAGATACATATTCTTCAAGTATGCTTGGAGCAAAAGGTCGAAAGCTTTCTCGGTGTTTTATTTTTTCATTTAGAATATCTTTCATTTTAGCATCTCTTGGATCAGCTAAGATGCTTCTGTTCCCTAACGCTCTTGGTCCCCATTCCATTTTTCCTTGATACCAACCAACCACGTTTTGTTCAGATATGAGTTTAGCAGTAGTAGATACTAGATTTTGTCTTTCAAGATGTTGATACTTTATATGATTTGAGTCTAGGTAAGTTTTGATTTCTGAATCCGTATATGATGGTCCCAAATATACATTATTTTGAATCCATTCTGAATGTTTTTGTTCTATAATTCTAGAGTTTTTTGTATGAGAATAATATGAATACTGAGCACAACCAATAGCACTTCCAGCGTCGCCTGGTGATGGCGGTATGTGTATAGCTTCGAACGGTCCTTCTGTTAAAATACGATAATTGGCTACTCCATTTAATGCAACGCCACCTCCTAGACAGAGATTCTTCATGTTGGTTTTTTTATGAATATGATCTGTCATTTTTAGCAAGACATCTTCGAGAACTCTTTGTGCACTTGCACCAATATCATAGTGGATTTGTTCTGTTCTAGAATCTTCTTTTCTTACTGGTACGCCAAATAACTCTTCAAATTTCTTGCTTGTCATCACGTTATCGTAATGAAATGCAAAATATTTCATGTTCAGATGAATGCTACCATCATTTTTCACATCGATTAGCTCATTTAAGATTAGATCATAATACTTGGGTTTGCCATAAGAAGACAAACCCATAAGCTTGTATTCCCCCTCATTTACCTGAAAACCAAGAAAATATGTAAATGCAGAATAAAACATTCCTATTGAATGTGGCCACCTTAAATCATTTGTTAATTTAATTACGGTATCATGTGCATACCCAATTGATGTTGTAGACCACTCCCCAACACCGTCTACAGTTAAAATAGCTGCTTCATTAAACGGTGATGTAAAAAATGTGTATGCTGCATGCGATAAATGATGTTCAGGAAAAATAATTTCTCCTTTAAATTCCTTAAGATGTTTTTTTATTTCCTCTTTTATCCACAACCGCTTGTGAATCCATTTAGGAATAACATCTAAGAAACTTCCTAGACCTCTTGGGGCAACAGCAATGTAATTATCAAGTAATCTTTCAAATTTTAGTATTGGTTTGTCATAAAAAGCGATATAATCAATTTGTTGTGATTCAATTCCAGCCTCCTGTATGCACCAATTTATTGCTGATTTAGGAAATCCATCGTCAAATTTTTTTCTTGAAAAACGTTCTTCTTCAACAGCTGCAATTATTTTATTATCTTGCAGTATAGCTGCAGCTGAATCATGATAATAACATGATATTCCAAGCGTGTACATTAGTATTGTTTAAAAATTCGATCCTGTTTTAAATCTTGTATCTCTAACCAATATGTCTCTTTTTGTTTTTTTAAACGCAACAAATCAATATATAATAATTTGAATAATATTCCATAAATTGAAACTACAAATATGAATAATATTCCTAAAAATACTTTGGTATTCACAATTGCAAATACATCTAAACCCTTAGATAGTTTAATGGCAAAAATTTGCGTTATTACAACTATTGCTATAACAAATATTACAAATACTTCGATTGAAAATAATCTTGTAGCAGACGCAATGATGAAAAACCATAGCGAAAACCCTGCAGTGATAGCTAACGCTTTGAAACGGGGAGAGGAAAGTTCCATCTCATATTGGGTAAATCATTGTAATAAGACCGCTTTGTGCTAATGCGGTCAAACCTATCATAGCTATCAGTAGAATAATGATTGGAAACATGTGAAATTTTCTTTTCAGAATAAATAATTCAAACAATTCTTTAACCGTGCCTAATCTTCCCATGTGTTCAATATTCATAACGGCCTTATATTTTTTCAACATTTTTTAAGTTATAGTTAATAATGAAAAATTATATGATTTATTTCTATATTCCATGTAAAATAATCTAATATCATTTACTAGTGCGATAACATAATCATTGGTTAAATATAATTTAAAATTTATAAGATAAATCTGTGAGCAAAAAATGCTTCACAGTATTTTCTACCTACTTCTTGTCCTCTATATCGTGCTTGATCCTTTATAGAATTTTTATCTCTTCCTCCAGGACGTATTTGTGATTTATACTTGTAAAAAGCATTAATTTTGTTATCTATAACATCTTCAATGTCAACAAAAAAATTTGGCTCAAATACTCCAATTGCTGACCACCTACTATGCTCAGGTGCTTCATACGAAATAACAATGTTTGATATTGGAGTACTTATCGGTCTTAATGCTGCAATACATGCATTAAAAATGTGAGTATGATCTTGATGATGCGAAAAAATTGTAGGTATCGCGACAATAGTTGGTTCAATTTTTTCTAGAGATACTTTGCTTCTAGTTTCAATAGTTTCTATTAGAGAATGAAGAGGCCTAGCATCAAGATCTCTATTTTCATTAGGTTTTTTGAAAACTACATCATAATCATCCACATTTAGAAATTTCATGGCATCAGAAACTTCTTTTCTTCGTTGAGTTTGTGATTTTTTGGTATCATTTTTTTCAAAGCCCAAATTAAAAATCAGAACAAAAACTTTACCACCATTTTTTTTTATTTTTGAAATTAATCCACCGCAACCTAGAACTTCGTCGTCACTATGTGGTGCTATAACTAATAATCTCTCATTTTTGAAATTTGTCATGATAAGTTTTAGGTCATTGAAGGCTATTTAGTTATTTTGAATAATCTATTCTAGAAAATTATATTCGAAAACTAAATAATTATGATCTTTCTGGAGTTTATTACATGAGTTGTATTTCTTGTGGAAAGTCATCTCTCGCAATATACTCTGAGAATTCTTTTCTCAAATTACCGGTATATCAATGCAAAAATTGTAATTTGTATATTACTGGAAATTCTGAAGATGAATTAAAAACTACCTTAAGAAATTATTATGAAAAATCCATCATTTCTGATGAGATTACAAAAACAATTGATATGGATCATAATACCAATCATGGAAGATATTTAAAAAATCTTTGGAAATCTCACTACGTTTATTGCAATTCATTTTTTCATAATTCAAAAAATCTTTTAGAGATTGGTCCAGGTAGCGGTTTAACTCTTAGAATGTTTAAAGATTTAGGATTTAGTGTTATGGGAGTTGAACAAAATAAAATTTTTACACAATTTATTAATAACAAATTAGGAGAACATTGTTGTATACAAGGATATTTTGAAGATGTTCATTTTGATAAAAAATTTGACATAATATGGTTATCACATTGCCTTGAGCATACAGTACGTCCAGATATTTTGTTAGAAAAATGCAAAACATTTTTGAATGATGAAGGATTTATCTTTATTGCGGTACCTGATTGTGAAAATAAAAATATTCTACAGGCATCAGTTTTTGAAAATGCATCGTCATTTCATTTCACGAAAAGAGCTTTATCTACGCTAGCTAATAAAACTAGATTTAGAATTGAAAAATGTGAATCTTTTAGAGAATTAATGCGGTTTGAAGGAAGAATTGAAATGTTATTGGAAAAATATTTTCCATTTATTGGGAAAATGACATGCCCATATTATCCCTTTAAGTTTACTGAAAAAAATGGTACAGAAATACGAATAATCTTAAAAAATTTATAAACGTATTAAAAAATTAATTTTAAAAACAGTTTAATTGTTATTTAATAATATCCAAACTATTTGGCCCCATATTTGCCAATAAATCTATGATGGATAAATTTGGATAAAACAATTTTGTCAAAATTTGTGGGTATTTTGTTGGAGCGTAAGTTTGATATTGTAAATTTATTTTGTTTTTTTCAAATAATTTTTCATTAAGATATTTTTTACCACCCACACCTGATAAGTATGTATCAGCACCTAATTTCTTGCACAGATTTACCAACCTTTCTGTTGAAGTTCCTGATACATTGAGTTCAGATTCTCTTATTATTTTAGTTTTAATTCCTAACCAATCTATTATTTTTAAGATCGTTTCATAATTTAATTCAAAAAGAAATTGCCAATTTTTTTTGTATAGTTCTTTAAAATAATCTTTATACAGATGAAAATATTTTGCATCATTATATGAATCATTAATTAATTTCCAATTAGATTTCTTCCATGGTAAATCATTATTTATTTGTACATCTAGAATCTTGGAAAATTTGTACTTTCTTTGTATTGGGACTATTATTCTTACCCAGTTGCCATCTAATGATATTATTTTATTCCTGTTTGTAATATCGTATTGAAATTGAACATCGTCTAACACTACAAAAGTATCTGCAAGTAAAATTTTATGAAAAAATCCTGGATATGGAAAATAATTAGCTTGATGTGCTGATACTATCAATTTAATTCATTTTAACAATTTACTTGAATTTATGAATACTTAATTTTTTTCTTCAAGAATTCCAGATCTTTATTATTCGAAAGTGTTCGTTCTTTTATTAAGCTAGCTAATTCATCCCTTAATTTTGAAACTTCGTCTAGCTCTTTTTTAGGGATTTGTTCATTTAGTGACAATCTGATTATTTTTTCTATTAATTGTAAATTTAACGAAACAAGAATTTCTGTGTTAACAAACATTCTGCGTACGAAAGGATTTGTTTCATAGACTATGTCAGTTTCAGCTCTATATGCACTAGTTTTTTTATAATGTAAATATCCAATCAAAACTAGAGCTGGAATTCCTATAACAGATATGATGATAACGTAGTGAGCAAATGAAGGAAATATTTCTTTAAGAACCGGTGCACGATTTATAGCTAAAAAGTAAGTAACTGTTAAAGTATTTACAGCCGCAAATACAAATGCCAAGTATGTGCTCCATCCTTGTCTAAAATAGTACCACGCACGGAAAATGATTTTCATAGTCACAGCTTCTGCTTATTTCCACCAACTATATCAATTTCACTATCATGAATGTTCATGATATAACTTATCAATAATCATTGGTTAAAAATTGATTTTGAAAAATATTGAAAAAATTATTCTTTAAAAATTTCACCAGAGTTTATCATTTCTAATAAACAAATCAAATCAGTTTTTGTGATTTTTTTTGGGTTGTTATCTAAATGTTTTCTATCTGTTAAAATTAATTCTGCCGCTTCTTCTATATTTTGTTTTAGATGTATTGAATGAAATTTTAATTTTTGTACAAGTTTAAGAAATCTTTCATAAAAGATTGAGTTATTAAATTCATGTGCGATTGTTGTTGTGAAAGCAAGAGCGTGACCATGAGGATAACCTTCATTAGAATAAACATATGATAATGCATGTCCAAGCGTAGTGGAAGAATTACCAAATCCCAAACCATCAATTAAGGATCCTAACACGATATTTTCGTAGTTATTGTTAATAATGCCGTCTTCTAATAATTCAAAAGCTTTTCTGCAAAGAAATTTTGTATAAGTATTTCCAATTTTGCTATCAAACGCTTCTGTACATTGTGCACATGCATCAATTACAGAATTTTTTATTATTTCGTAGGGGGTATTGTAAATAAAGTATGAATCTATGATTGCTATATCTGCAAATAAATTATCATCATGAAAACTTTGTTTTTTTCCATCTATTTTTAACACAGCTATACGTGTAACTTCACTTCCACTACCAAATGTAGTTGGAATCATTATTTTTAGTTTTTTCATTTTATATCCTACAAACTTTGCAACATCTAATGCACTGCCACCACCAATTCCAATTATGTGTGTAAAGTTTAAATTTTTAAATTCAGAAATAATTTTTTGTGTGGTTTCTATAGAGGGATTTGATTCAACATTATCAAAAACATAAGAATTTTTTATATCTAAATACTCATACCAGCCTCTTTTTTTTGCGCCTTTAGAGGTAATTACAAGACAATGTTTTGGATATTGGTATTCTTTTGCAGAGTTTTTACCAAAGATGATTTTGTTAGGTTGTTTAATTGAATACATATACATATAAAATCATGTAGAACGTTTTATAATTAGATCTAATTCAAAATAATCAAAAATGTCAAAATTCCGAAATTTAAGAGGTGTGTTAGAAAATAGAAAAATTGCAAAAGTTGGTGGAGCTTTTGATGCAATGTCAGCAAAATTAGTAGAAATTAATGGGTTTGATGCAGTTTGGGCGGGAAGTTTTGCTATATCTGCTACACATGCATTACCCGATGCAAGCATTTTGACTATGACAGAATTCTTTAACGTGACGTCCAGTATGGCAGATGCTTGTAAAATTCCGGTGATAGCTGATTGTGATACTGGCTATGGTGGCCCCAGCAATGTTAGTCACTTGGTAAAGAAATATGAAAATGCTGGGATTTCCTCAGTGTGTATCGAAGATAAAACGTTTCCAAAACAAAATAGTTTACTTGAAAATGGAAAAAATGATTTACTATCAGAAAAAGAATTTGTGGCAAAAATCTTAGCTGCAAATCAGGCTAAACAAAATAAAGATTTTATGATAATAGCAAGAGTTGAAGCATTAATTTCTGGCTTAGGAATGAATGAAGCACTCAAAAGAGCAACTGCTTATGAAAAAGCTGGTGCTGATGCAATATTAATTCACTCAAAACAAAAAACTCCAGATGAGGTTTTCGAGTTTGCAGACTCTTGGAAGGGAAATGTGCCTGTTGTAGTAATACCTACAACTTATGATACTGTAAGAATACAAGATTTAGTATCACACAATATTAAGATGGTAATTTATGCAAACCAGACTTTCCGTGCAGCCCATTCTGCAATGTCCAGATTACTAAAAGAATTGATCAATGCAGATCGTATTAGTAATGTGAAAGAAAATATGTCCACTATGGAAGAAATTTTTAGATTACAAGAGATGTATGACATTAAAAATAAAGAAAAACATTTAGAAGAAGAACTAAAAAAATTAGGCTATATTAATTGAAAGAATCAATTCAAAAACAGATGTTTAATTTTCTATTAAAAAATGGGATTGAAAATTTTATTGGCGTACCAGATTCTACTATGAAGCATTTTATATCTGAAGGTATCAAACACGGGAAGGTTTTGATTGCTACTAGAGAAGAAGAGGCTATTGGAATAGCTGTAGGAATGGCTTTGTCAAAAAGTTCTTCTTTAGTTTTCATGCAAAATGCAGGTTTTGCAAATTCGTTAAGTACTATCACTTCATTAGTTCAGCTATACAAAATTCCACTTATTTTTCTAATTGGTTGGCGTGGATATCTAACAAATGATGCGCCTGAACACAAAAAGATTGGAAAAATTCAACCTGAATTAATAAAATCGTTAGCTTTACCATCAAAAATTCTTACTGAAAAAAATTGGATAGATAGTTGTAAATGGGCTATAAAAAAAATAAAGCAGAACACTTCTTGCACATTAATATTACGACGTGAATTCATTGATTAGAAAAGAAGCCATTAAACTAATTTCTTACCATATAAAAAATGAGCCAATAATATCTGCAAATGGATTCATAAGTAGAGATTTATTTAATGTAAATGATAAACCGTCAAATTTTTACATGATCGGTTCTATGGGGCTAGCATCCTCAATAGCGTTAGGTGTAACGTTAAAGAATTCAAGAAAAAGAGTTTTTGTCTTTGATGGAGATGGCAACATTTTGATGAATTTAGGTTCTTTGACAACTATTGGAAGTTTAAAACCAAAGAATTTGATTCATGTAGTTTTTGATAATTCTAGTCATGAATCAACTGGAAGTCAACCTACTAATACTACGACTATCAAAATAAATAAAATTGCAAAAGCATGTAATTATAATAATGTGTTTACAATAAAAACCGACAAAGATATTTTAAAAATTTTTAAAAAAATAAAAAAACTTAGAGGCCCAATAATGATATTAGTTAAGCTCAATATCGGTGGCAAAATTGGAAAACGCATAATGCATTCGCCTCGAAAAATTAAACAAAGATTTATGAAAAGTATTTAGAATAAAATGAGAGTTATTATTGTTGCAGCAGGTTCGTCTACAAGACTTGGGCATATTACAAAAAATATACCAAAAGGACTGTTAGAGGTAAATGGAAAATCTATAATAGGGAGACAAGTGGAATTATACAAGAATAATGGTCTAACAGACATCGTTATCATTACTGGACCACATAAAGAGAAATTTGATTTCAACAATGTAGCCTATATTGCTGATGAAAATCATGAGAAACACGATGTACTTGGTAGCATGATGGTTGCAAAAAACTATATGAATACTGATGTACTAATCTCATATTCTGATATTTTATTTGATGACTCAATTTTAAAACAAATGCTGGAGTTTAATGATGATATTGGAATTGGCGTTGATATGAATTGGCTACAAGTTTATAAAAATAGAACTCAACATCCTATAACTGATGCAGATAATGTTTTAATAAATAATGGGGTAGTGGTAAAAACTAGAAAAAATATATCAGAATGTGATAAAAATATTTTAGGAGAATTTATAGGTTTAATTCGACTGTCTGCTAATGGTGCTAAAATGTTTGTTAAATTACATAAAAAATTAGAAAAAAATCATAAAGGAAAATTTCACGAATCTGTATCTTATGAAAAAGCAGTCCCAACAGATATGTTCCAAGAATTAATAAATTCTGGAATTATTGTGAAACCAATAATAGTAAGTGGCAAATGGCGTGAAATAGACACTCCACAGGATTTAGAAAGAGCTAGAAAAATGTTCTTTTAACATAATTTCTGTCTTTGCATAATTTCATTCCATAGAGTTTGCTCAATTTCTAATCCCTTACCTGCTAAATTTATTTTTTCATCAGGATCATTTTCTAGATCATACAATTCTTTTGTGTTATTATATTCATTGAAAATTAGTTTCCATTTTGAAGTACGAATAGATTTTACGTTAGGTATTTTTGGTGGCACTCCGTCATTTAGAGGGTTTCCGGTTTCTGAATACGCAAATTTTTCTGTAAATTCTTTTCCGTGAATTAATGATAACAAGGATTCTCCGTCAAGTTTTTCATAAGATTGATCCAAATCTATTCCTAAATATTCCAAAATAGTAGGCATAAAATCAACATTACGTACTTGAACGGTTATTTCTTTTGAAGGTAAATCTTTTGAGTATAAATATGCAAAAGTTTTCAAGGTATAATCATAACAAAATGCACCATATGCACGTTCTCCAAATTTTTCACCAACACTAGCACCATGATCAGATATAACCATAATCAAAGAGTTTTCATCTAAATGTAGCTTCTCAATTGTAAAAAAGATTTTTTCTAAATATTTTTCTGCTTGTTCAAATAATTTGTCATATCTTTTCTCATTTAATTCTTTATTTTCAAAGTATTCTTTACTAAAATTATTATAAATTTTCATAACTTCATTCATGTAACCTGTGTGAATATTACTGTAAGATAAAAAAAGAAAAAAGCTTGTGTTTTCATCATTTTGTGTTTTCATTCGTTTTAATAATTCAGTATGTCGTTCTATAAGATCATCGTTTTTTTCATCATGAATGTTAAATTCATGAAAACCATGATTTGCAAGCATAATATCCGATTGCCCATCACCACAAGTATAGTATCCATTATCTTTTAGATATTCTATCAAACTCTTGAATTTAGTTTTTTCAAATTTATAAGAATGCCAATAACTATTTGTGCCAGTTCTATTTCCATAACAACCACTACCTAATGCATGTAAAGCGGCACTAGTATATGGTGCATATGTAATCGCTTGTGAAAAAAAAATTGATTTTGAACGTAACTTGTTAAAAATTTGAGAATGGTTTGCTCTATCAAATCTTCCGCCGTCAATTAAAATTATAATCACGTTTTTTTTCAAAATTTGTGAAAACATTAATTTGTAACGAAATAAAAACATATGGATCTAAGTGAATTGTATGAGGAAGAAAAAACTTTATGATGGAAAAAATTTCTCCATTAGCTTATACTATATGAATATAGAGGGGCAAAAAATAAAACAAGAAATAATTGAGCAGAATAGAGCTGTAGCTATTTTAGCTTTTGAAGGCAAAAATGTAATACTAGTTAAACAATTTAGATTTCCATGTGGTTATGTTCACGAAATACCAGCGGGGGTAGTGAAAAAAAATGAAACTCCAATAGATTGTGCATTTCGTGAATTTGAGGAAGAAACTGGATATCGTGCAAAAAAAATGACCTATTTGATGACGGCTTATCCGTCTATAGGGTATAATTTACAATTCATTGACTATTATGTTGCAAAAGGAATTAAAAAAACAAAGGAGTTAAAACTAGACAAAGAAGAATTCCTAACTGTTGTAAAAATGGATTTTAACAAATTATTAAAAATGATCAAGTCTGGAAAAATTATCGAGTCAAGAACAATCTGTGCTGCGCTAACATATGCCGCAAAGATAACATTTAATGCCAAAAAATAGTCTAGTTGTTAGTTAAAAAATTAAGCTGTTATTATAGGACGTCGCCATAGATTGGTACTAGAAATCATCCTAAGCGCTTTGCTCCTTCCAACTGTAGTTTCGCCGTACATGTTTAAAGTATCTTGTATGGATTGATATTGTTCTTCAGTGAGTTGAAAGATTATTCTATAAGGTTTAGAAAGTTTAAAGTTACTTAGCGGTAATTCATGTGAATCATTCATCCATTTGATAATATCATATTTGAATTCAAATTCTGGATTAGTTTGCATACGATCATGTCCCAATGTATTATGAGCTATACCTTTACAATAATTAGAAACAGTATGAAATTGGCTTTCCATCTCTTTACCAAATTTCTCTGATTCTTTAAGCATTTGATAAGCAATTTCAAGTATGTAATTTGTCCATTCACCCATACAATAAGCAATCACTTCAGCCAGAAAGTGGTACATTACGTTAATGCCCGCTTCTCCGTTTAATAACTTCTGATATTCACTATTTTTTTGATAATTCTCTATGATGTCTTCTGGTGAATCCCATAACTCATTGATTGTTGCTTCTCTAAATCGTCTAAAAACGTTACGAACTGTTTGTGGAGCAGTGTCAACTTGTTTCATTATTTGATAGAAGAAATCAAAAATATCAATGTTATTTTCGCGTAATAATTTTGTTATAGGATCATATACAATTCCTCTGTTAGTAACATAGATCACAAATGACAATATACGTAACTCAACATATTCTTCAAATGTCATGTGTTCTGAGCTTACAACAACTTCTTCAATCTCCATTACTTTTTTCCCATTACTTAATTCTGCAAAATCTCGTTGTAATATTCTAAACTTTGATTTTAATTTCCATTTTTCTCGTTCAGTAGGAGTACCCATTTCAGACCCATCAAGTAACATTAAGGTGTGTACTTGTATTTCGTCCATTCGTGCACGTACCAAATCTCTAAGTGTTTGTAAGTGTTGATCATGTGTTTCTCCGGGTAATCCTAAAATAACTTCAGAGCGTGTAAGTAAACCTGCTTCTTTTATTGCTGGATATAGCTGTAACATAGTATCGACACTTATATTATCTCGTTTGATATTTGCTAACACTCCTTGATCTAATGATTGAACAGACATCCAAAGTCGTAAAGAATCTTTTAGAATTTTTATCGCATTAATGATTTTTTCTTTTTGATTTTTTCCTGTACTTACATAAATGAAATGTGGATAATCATATTTTTTTTGTAATTCTGCAATGTAGTTAGCTGTTTCTTGATCACGTGGAAACATCCCAAAATTTAAGTCACTAAATATCATATTATGAGTACCTGGTTGGATATGTTGTACAATATAATCGAGTTCCTCTTTTACTCTTGGAGTGCTAAAACTAGTAACTTGATTAACCTCGTCTTTTCCGTCAGCACAAAAAGTACATTTGAAAGGACATCCTCTATTAGTTTGCATCATTGGAGTTAATTTTCCATCAAAAAATTCATCTAATAGTCCAGTGGCATATGGTGATGGGATTTCATCTAGTTTTTTAATTCTTATAATTGGTATAGTATACTGTAGTCTGCCTTCTAAATTTCTTGTTATACATCCATCAATAGGTTTTGATAAAACTTTTGACTTGATTTCTTCTTTTGAATTAGCAGCTAATGATTGTTCAATTATGTTTGAAAATCCAACTTCGCCATCTACTGGAACATAAACATCAACTAACGAATATTTTGACATAAACTTTTCCTGAGAAGGTAGATCAATTGGAAAATTTGGTCCTCCCCACACTGTTAAAGCGTGTGAGTTTTTCTCTAATAACATACGGAACATTTCATAACTTACATTTTTACTCCAACAATAATTGCTTAAACCCAGAATGTCTGGAGGTGATTCATGAATAGCTTTATCGAGCTCATTAATGTATTTAAATAAAGTAATATCAACATTTTTTCCAAATTGTTTTATGCAATATGCTGCAACATATCCTATGTTCAAAGGCATTGATTCTGTTGCTAAAGTGACTGTATCGTATGTGAGATCACCTAAGTAGATTTTAAGAGGTCTCATACTATCAATCTCTATCTTAAAAATAATATATATACACTTGTAGCAGTTTTTTGTCTAAAACTGCAAAATTAAATATATTTAATTTTCATATTTCCAAGTTAAGAAGCAGAATTTTATTTAATAGTATAAAAAGTACGGAATTTTGATAATCAAAACAATTAAACGATTTAAGATGAGATGTTGATAATTGTATTATGAGGGCTATACTACTAGCAGCAGGACAAGGTATTAGATTAAGGCCCTTTACTAATGTTATCCCAAAATGTTTACTAGAATTTTCTAATAAAACATTACTTGAAAGATTAGTTGAAACTTTTAGAAGTTGTGGTATTAACGATATTGTAATAGTAAGAGGATATCAATCCAATACAATAAACGTACCATATGTAGAATACGTAAAAAATGACAAATATGCAGAATCTGGCATTATGGAAAGTCTTTTCTGTGCAAAAGAAAAATTAGATGGTACGGTCATTGTGTCGTATGCAGATATAATTTTTGAAAAAAACATACTAGCAAAATTAATAGAGGCTGATGATGATATTGTAGCAATCATTGATAAAAATTGGAAAGAGTATTGGAAAATTAGATCATCTGATCCATTATCTGATGCAGAAAGTTTAGTCTTAGATAAAGATAATTATATTTTAAACATTGGAGAGAAAAATTTAAAAAATATAGACGCAGTGGAGGGTCAATTCATTGGATTAATAAAATTCCAAAATGACGGAATTCAAATCTTAAAAAATTTTTATGAAAAATTGAGATCTAGAGCACGTAATGGGTTTAATCCTCTTAATCCAGCTTTATCCTTTGAACATTCTACATTAACGAATTTCTTACAAGGTTTAATTAAATCTGGTCAAAAAATAAAAGCGATTCCAATAAAAAACAGGTGGTTAGAATTTGATACAGTTAGTGATTATGAGACTTATAATAAGATGGTGAAAAATAATACAATCTCAAAATTTATTTCGTTAGATTAAAGTTAAAATTCAACTATCTGCTTTAAATTTTTGTAGAATTTCATTTCTGATAATTAACTAGAAGATCATCTAGCACTGGCGTAGTTATTATGACATGAATATTTAACAAAAGAAAATTTAGAAAACAAATAAAACTATAATTAATTATATATAACCAAGTCGTTTTAATTCATTTTCAATCCGTTTCATTTCTTGTTCAGAAATTTCTTCTTCTTTATGATCTGATAAACTATCTTTTTGAATTTGTGTTAAAATATGTTCAAATTGTTCCACTAAATGTATAGAGGTATGTGCTATGTTGTTGTTTTCATAAGGATCATGTATTAAATCATAAAGATTCACATTTTCTGTTTTATTGCCAGCTGAACGAAAATATTTGTAATTATTAGTTCTTATGCCAATCAAATCGGCTGGACTAATTTGTTGGTATGGCATTGTATGAAGATATATCGGTTCCTCATCCATTTCTTTACCTTGAATCATTGGAACCAAACTTCTTCCATGCGTTGTCTTAATTTGATATTTTATATCGATTAATTCACATATTGTTGGAAAAATATCAATATGACGAACAGGTTGATTTATGATTCTTGAATTAATTGAGTCACCTACAAAAAGTAATGGAATATGTATTAATTCATCAAATAACGATAATGTAAAATATGGATCTCTGGAGCGTTTTTGGTAATTAGTTAAATTTTTACTGGCTTTTTTTGTTCTTGCTTTTACTATAGTATTACGTATTTTAGATAAAAATTTACCACCTAACTGATGAGTAGATTTTGGAAAAACCTTTTTGCCGAATTTCACAGTTGAAGCTAATTTTGGTTCGAAATCAATTGTGCGAATATTTTCATATGGAATTCTTTCACCATGATCAGCTGTTATGATTGTAATGGTATTACTAAAATCAATATGTTGAAAAATTTTTCCCAACCAAAAATCTATTGAAGAAACTGTTCTTTCATAAGGACTAGAACCAAAAATTTCATTATTAAAATTTTCAATTCCTTGAGAAGATTTTCCTTCTCTTAAAGGATGTAAATCAAACAAATGTAAATAATAAAACCATGGAGTTCTAGATTTTTCCGATTCTAAAAAATTTACAACTTTTTTTGTTAAACTTGTTCCTAATGATTCGGGTGGAGGTCCTTCATAAAAGGTGTTTTCATTATTTTCAAAGTATTCTATTAAAGGAAGAAATGAAGTCAAATTTGGAACTAGACCACATATATGATATCCATTTTTTTTAAAAATTTCAAGAAAATTATTTTCTTTTAATAATAATTTTTTTGCTCTAATGCCTGTTTGGAAAGGAAGGTGTCCTGTAAAAATGGAATTTAGTGAGAGTATGGTGCCATCAACAGATGAAATGGCTTGAGTAAAATAAGCACCTTTCTTAATCAGTGAATCGATGTTTGGTGTTTTTGATGTTTTCATACTACCAAAAAATTGATCAGATCTCATTCCGTCTATCAAAATAAATAAAACATTTAGTTTTGGCATTAGATAATTCCTACGAATGGTATATCTTATATGCATAACAAATATCTTTCATAAAGAAATTGACCAGAATGCTAATTGCCATAGATAAAACAAGGTTTTTTTATTTAAAACAGTTTGGTGATGCATTAAAAAATTATGGTTTTGAATGCAAGTTAATTGATGATCTTGATGTATATGATAAAAAAGATTTTTTTAATAAATATCTCAAATGGGTTATTGTTCCAAAAAAATTTCAAGAAATAATACAAAAATTCAAACCTGATGTCATTTTTACAGAACGTGTAAGTCATTTCTCCTCACTTGTAGTAAAATTGAATATTCCATTAATCATATTTTTAAGAGGAGATTATTGGGAAGAGGTAAAAAGTGGAAAAGAAACTATACATAAATCACAAAACAAACACATGGAGATTTGGTTAAAACAAAAAATTGCACATAAGTGTTTTAGTAGATCTACATTGATTTTGCCAATTTGCAAATATCTTGAAAATATAGTAAAAGAACACTATCCAAACAAACCAACCGAAGTTCTGTAT
>Ga0209541_10007299_pt1 | contig 18640 bp, 18 predicted proteins | sample RifCSPlowO2_01_FD_184027 | JGI IMG/M metagenome (GOLD analysis project Ga0209541, IMG submission 184027) | Groundwater microbial communities from Rifle, Colorado - Rifle CSP2_plank lowO2_0.1 (SPAdes) (version 2) | ecosystem: Environmental > Aquatic > Deep subsurface > Groundwater | place... | reverse complement strand
GCCGAGCCGATGGCAGCCCGAACGAAGTGAGAACTTTTCAATGCCGCCGCATCGTAATAAACTTTAAAAACACAGGCTTTCTTTCATCTCAAATGCCATCAGACAAGGATATAAAAAAAGATTTCAAGGAAAAGGCCAGCAGGGAGCCTGAAAAATTTTATGCGACGTCTGTTCTTAAAAAAGAAGGATTTTCAAGAAAGAGGTGCAGTAAATGCAGCACATATTTCTGGTCAACAGAGGAAAGCAAGGAAGGAGATGTATGCGGAAATCCCGCCTGCTCAGGAGGATTCGGGTTTATTGGAGACACCCCTGCAACAAAAAAGCTTGATTATATAGGGGTGTGGAAGGAATTTTCTTCTCTTTTTTCAAAATGGGGGTACACGCCAATTCCAAGATACCCCGTTGTCGCAAGATGGAGGAATGACACTGATTTTGTGCAGGCATCCATTTACGATTTTCAGCCTTACGTTGTCTCCGGGGAAGTTGAGCCTCCTGCAAATCCGCTTGTAGTTCCTCAGATGTGCCTTCGCTTTAATGACATAGACAACATCGGAATTACTGGGGCGCATTACTGCGCTTTTGTAATGATTGGACAGCACGCCTTCATGAAGCCAAAAGACTGGAATCAGGCAAAATTTTTTTCAGACATCCATAATTGGCTGAAGAAAGGCCTCGGGCTTCCGAATGATGAAATAAAATTTCACGAGGATGCGTGGGCAGGCGGGGGAAATTTTGGCCCGTGCATGGAATACTTTTCAAGAGGGCTTGAGCTTGGAAATCAGGTCTATATGCTCTATGAACAGACTCCATCAGGAAACAAGGAGCTCAACCTGAAAGTTCTTGATATGGGAATGGGGCATGAAAGAAATGCGTGGTTCACGCAGGGAAAATCAACAAGCTATGAGACCACATTCCCGACTGTAGTAAAAAAATTATACGAAATTTCCGGAATAAAAGTCGATGAACCTCTTATGCAAAAATTTCTTCCTTATTCATCCTACCTGAATGTTGATGAAGTGGATGACATAAACAAAGTCTGGAAGGAAGTCGCGGAAAAAGTAGGTGTTGATGTAAGCGAGCTGAAGGAAAAAATACTCAGCCTTGCGGCTCTTTATTCTGTTGCAGAGCACTCAAGAGCGCTGCTTGTTGCATTGAGCGACGGGGCGCTTCCTTCAAATGCAGGAGGAGGCTACAACTTAAGGGCAATATTAAGAAGAGCGCTCTCTCTCATAGAAAAACACAAATGGGAGGTTTATCTTCCTGATGTTTGCAAATGGCATGCTGAATACCTGAAGCCGCTGTTTCCAGAACTTTCTAAAAACCTGGATGATGTAACAAAAATCCTTCAGGTTGAGGAAGCAAAATACAAATCAACAATGGAAAAGACAAAAACCATGACTTCAAAGTTTGTAAGGGAGGGAATTGATGATAAAAAACTTATAATGCTTTATGACAGCTACGGCATAATGCCTGAAAACATAAAAGAAGAGGCAGAAAAACTCGGTAAAAAAATAAGCATACCTGAAAATTTCTATGCAAGGGTCGCAGAGCTTCACGAAAAAAAAGAGCAGGAGCACGCTACAAAAAGGGAGCATAAGCTTGAGCTTTCCGGAGTTCCTGAAACAAATGCGCTTTACTATAATGACTATTCTGTTACAGAATTCACTGCCAAAATAATAAAGATTATGGAAAATTTTGTGATTTTAGATGAAACGTATTTTTATCCGACTTCAGGAGGGCAGATTAATGATTTGGGAAAAATTGAATCTCACAGCATAATTGATGTTTTCAAGCAGGGGAGTGTCGTAGTCCACAAGGTTGACAGCGTTTCGGGATTGGAAGAAGGGCAGAAAGTAAACTGTGCCATAGACAAATCAAGAAGATTCCAGCTTGCAAAGCACCATACTTCAACCCATATTGTGAATGCCGCCGCAAAGAAAATCCTTGGAAGCCACATAAATCAGGCAGGAGCCAAAAAAGACATTGACAAGGCAACAATAGACTTAACGCATTATCAGGCCATAAGCGATGAGGAGCTTAAAAAAATTGAAGATGAGGCAAACAGGATTGTAAAAAGAGGTATTGCTGTAAAAAGCTTCTTTGAGCCGAGAACAGAGGCTGAGAGGAAATTTGGGATGAATATTTATCAGGGAGGCGCTGTTCCCGGCAAAATGCTGAGGATTGTGCAGATTCCGGAAATAGACACAGAGGCATGCGGCGGAACTCACTTAAAAAACACAAATGAGGCGGGGGAGATTAAAATAATAAAATCCTCAAAGATAAGCGATAGCATTGTAAGGATTTATTTCACTGCAGGAGAAGCTGCAAAGAAAGAAACAAAAGGGGAGCAGGATATTTTGAAGGAAACTGAAAAAATTCTCGGAGTCAATGCTGAAAAGATTCCTGCAAGAGCATCAGAACTTTTTGAAAAATGGAAGCATGCAAAGAAAAGCTTTCAGAAAAAAAATATCAAGCCTGAAGAACTGGAACTGTCTTCCAATTCCATTTTCAATGGCAATGATAAAGAAATTTTGATTGAAACTGCAAGGATACTGAAGACTCAGCCGGAGCACATAAACAACACTCTCAAAAGATTTCTTAAAGAGATTAATGAAATAAGGGAAAAAATAAATTCTGATTGATTTGCAATGAGATTATAAATAATTCAGGTTCTCCAATTGGATGTCAATTTAAGATGAAAAATCTCAAAATGAGAGCTACTTTAATTTAAAATTGCGCCCACATACTTATCTTGAATCTTTATTGAGACTTCTCAGTCAAAGCGATAGCGGCATTGATTTCAGTTTAATTTCAAATCTCTACGGAATAATTTATTGATTCAGGAATGTTTTCCATTCCACTTGTGAAGCGCATACATTTTTGACATTGCATCTATAACAGCATCTACCTCTGCTTTAGTGCTGTTTTCATGACGCGCCCATCCCTCATAGATTCTTCCGTCCCCATTCCTTAAAACAACTTTTACCGCAAGATGGGCATCTTCCCCTATTTTTTCCGGTATTCTCGGCTTTGCGCCTTTTTTCCAGTTGAGATATTCCCGCCCTATATTCGGAATTACCCTTAATCCATAATCCTCCAATGTAATCCCCTCATCAGTCCCTGTATGTTTTTTTATTACATCATTTAGCGCTTCAATGGATGCTTCAACCGGACCGTTTGCTTTCTGTTCCAGTTTAAACGGCTCTCCGTCTATGGTTCCCATGATTTTCAGAAAGGTTATGCCATCATCAGTAGTCTGCACTCTGTAATCACGGACAATTAATCCATCATCTTCATTTCCGTTAAAATATTTTCCTGCTTCATAGATTATGTGGGTTATGGATAACGGAGATTTTCTTTTATTGGCTTCTTCCTTTAGTTTGTCTGCAAACTCCTCAATTCTTTTAGCATCATATGAGATTCCATGGCTGCTTAAAACTTCCATTACCTGTTTGCTTCCTGAAGTTGGACCTAACTCCACATACAATTCAGAGCCATACCTCTCTCCAAAGATGTGATAAGTTCTGGATGATTTTATCACAGCAGCTGAATGCACTCCGGATGTAGTGATATTAATCCTCCTGAGATATTCTTCAGGAACCTGTCTTCCAAGAATCCATAAAATTGCCTCTGCGGCTTTATCAAGCTCGCTTAAATTTTCAGGCTTGGATATTCTGCTGTCTTTAAGCATGCCTCTTTCATTAAGAGTTTTTATAACGCGCTCTGTTGAACCCATTCCATTTCTTTCTCCCAACCCTGCAAATGTTGTCTGAAGGAATGGAACCCTGTGTTTTTGATAAGAATGTATTGTGGCAGCATCTGCCATTCCGCTGTCATTATGGTGGTGCACACTAAGCTCTATGTTTCCTCCAAATAATTCATGCGCATACTCAATCATCTCGTCAAACTCCATAATTGTGCTGTATCCTACCGTATCCGGAAGATTGGCTATGAGTGGGTCTTTTCTGCCTGCAACAGCATTTCCTTTTTTGTATCCCCTTATTGCAGCCATAAGGAATCTTGCAAATGTCTCGCGGTCTTCCTTAAAAGTCCTGTAAGCATCCTCTGGAGAGAACATTACTCTTGAAAACTCAGCTCTTGAAGCGGCATCTGCAACTGATCTTTCTATCATTTTTATGTAATCCTCATCAGTTTTTGCGCCTCCAAATCGTACGCTTCTATGTTCCTCTGAAGTTCCTATGAACAAATGAATAAGACTTTTGGGATAATCATGCATAACTTCGGCAGCCCTTTCTATGTCCAACGGAACACATCTCGCAAGAACTGCAATTCCAGCATCATATCCTTCCTCATTGAATTTTTCTTTGATGGCTTTTATTTTGGGATAATCCGTATTATTGGCAGGCATTCCAAGCTCTATCCAGTCGCAATACCTTGAAATAAGCGAGGCGGCATATATTCTCTCTTCAAGAGAAGCTCCTATTCCCCCCGGAGTCTGAAATCCCTCTCTCAAAGTTGTGTCAAATATTTCCGGCTTTGCTGTTGACCTGACAGGAATCCTAAAATCCGAGTGCGCATAATATCCGAACGTATCAAAAAAATCCCTTTCAAACTCTCCTTCAATTCCCATTTTTATTTCCTTCCATTGCTTTGGTTTGCAAATTATTTTGTTTTTATTTTAGCATATCCGAGAACACGAAAGTTTAAGATTAAAATAGCTTAAACCAAAAATGCAAAGGCCCATTCAGAATATGCTAATTTAGTGGACCTTACAACAGCAGCAGAATTGACAGCAATAAGACTGGCGAAATATTCCTAATTGCATAAGCTTTTAAAAATTTTGCATCAGCCATAATATTTGGAATAGGAGGTGATATATAAATTATGATGTTTTCAGTATGATTGTTGATATTTACTTTCTAAGCAACTGGAGAAGGAGAGGAGTGAATCTATGGAGAGAAGAAAGAATACCTCCTTAGAACATTCCCTCATCCCCAAACATCAGTCTTTATCTGCTCTTTTTTTACTCCCAATATTTCCAGCATTCCTATTATGCTTTTTACAAAATCATTTGAGCCGCAGAGGAAATAAATGCTTCCTGAAACATCTTCAATGTTTTTCTCCAGAAGCTCTGCTGTTATCCTTCCCTTGCTTCCTTTCCATCCAGTATGCTCTCTTGTTACTGTAATCTCATAATCAAACCTGCTGTTGATTTTTTTTATTTCTTCAAGCTCTTTTCTGTATATTATAAGCTCAGGGCTTTTTATGCTGTAAACAAGATTTAATCTATTCTGAAGGTTTGCGTCAGTGCAGTATCTAATTATGCTCATCAGAGGTGTTATTCCTGTCCCTCCGCCAATGAGAACAAGATTATTCTTAATCTCCCTGCTGAAATAGAATTTTCCGTAAGGTCCCTTTATTTTCATAACATCCCCTTTCTCAAGCTCAAACATTCTGGATGTGAATTTTGCGACTTTTGCAAGCCCTATCTCTATGCATGAATTGTTCTCGGGAGAGGATGCTATTGAGTATGCCCTTCCATAATTTATTTCCGGCTCATCCATGAAATAAAGCATTACGAATTGTCCGGAATAAAAATAAAAATCCTTAGGAATTATGAACCTGAATAATTTTACCTCAGAAGTTTCCTGAACAACTTCAATAAGCTCCAGTTCATATTCCCTTGCCTGAACTGATTTTTTTCCTTCCATAATCCAGAGATAAGATTAATGCTCAATCAACTCCCAAGCGAATTTTTTACTTCTTCAAAATGCCCGTCCACTTTTACACTTCTGAAAATCTTTTTTATTTTTCCGTCTTTCCCTATTATGAATGTTGACCTTGTTATTCCCATTGACTTTTTGCCCATAAAAGTTTTTTCTCCGTAAACTCCGTATTTTATTGAGACCTCTTTCGCAGTGTCGCTCAAAATGCTGAAATTAAGGCCGTATTTTGATGAAAACTTTTTGTGAGATGATGTGTCATCATTGCTGACTCCAAGAACCTCTGCATCCATTTTTTTAAGATTAAACATTCCATCCCTAAAGTCGCAGGCTTCTTTTGTGCACCCTGGAGTGTCATCTCTTGGATAAAAATAAAGAACAACATTTTTCCCCACGAAATCAGAAAGCTTGACAGCTTTTCCATTCTCATTTTCAATTTCAAAATCAGGAGCAATATCTCCTTCTTTCAATTCTTCCATAAGCTGAGTTTTGGTCATTTATTTAAATCAATTTCGGTTTTGAGCCGTAAAACAACAAATTTTAAATATAAATTCATATGTTCACAGTTAAATGGTAGTCAAGGCATTAAAACAGTTTATTGAGAAGCAGAGGCAGTCTATAAAGGAAAGGCAGAATGAGAAGAATGATTTGGAGAATTTCAGGCAGAGCGAAGAGCTGCTAAAAGCAGAGGAGCTAAAGAAAGAGGCTGACAGGCTCGCTCAGCTAAAGCAGTACTCAACATCCATAGAGGAGTATAATAAGGCGCTGGAAATTTTTCCTTATAAGGGAGATGAGCCTGAGATTTTCAGGAATGCCGCAGAATTTCTTTTCAAGGTCAATTATAATATTGCAGCGTGCTATTCTTATCTTGAAGACTTTGAAAATGCAATAACCTACTTTGACAAAGCCCTTTCTGTCAATTCCACTGATGATGAAAATAAAGTCAGGGCGTTGATGGGCAAGGGAACCACTCATTACAGGAAAAAGCTTCTTATAGAAGGAAGATACAAGCTTGGAGCTTACAGAATTGCAATGGATGCTGACTGGGAAATAGATGATAAAAAGCTTGACGAGTACAAAAAGGAAGACCACAAGCACAGCTTCATAAAACAGTCGCATGACTGCTTTGCAAAAGCCTCGAATCTTGACAAGAACAATTCTGATGCCTGGTACAGCAAGGGACATATGGAATTCCTCATGGGAAAGATAAAGGATGCAGTCCAATCATTTGACAATGTCCTCAACATAAACAAAAATTATGAGAACAAGGAGGGAATAAACCTTTTTGATGAGATAAAAAGGGAAAAGGGAATACCTGTCAAGACTTCAGAGATATTAATGAGGGAGAGTTCCATGGAGCCTGTTTTCAAGACAAAGACAGGGCATATGGTAAGAAGCAGAGCTGAGCTTTCAATTGCAAATTTCCTTTATGAAAACAGCTTAATGTTCCAGTACAACAATGTGGCAACTTGGGCAGACAAGGATGAATTCAGGGCATTGTTTTATGTTCCAAAGCTTGACATTTACATAGAGCATTTCTCTTTTGATTACATAAAGGAATACCAGAAAATAATGAAAACAAAAATAAGGGAATACGAAAAGCACAAGAAAAAGAATGTGTATACCACTTCATCTGATGAAGTTAACATAGAGGATGCGCTCAGGCTGAAGCTCAAGCCTTATATTGTCTTGTGATTATAGAAGTAGCTGACAATAATAGCTGAGAATACTGCATGTGTGCTATATTCGTTTTTGCGCAATGCAATGGAGCAAAAATCAAAGTTTTTTAACTGAACTTGTAGAGTTTAAAAAACTTTGAGTAAATACAGCAATTTTTAGCCTATTACTCCTAATTCACTCAAAACTAATAATACCATTGCAATAGTGCCAATAATAATCATTGCTAGATATATGCTTTCTTTTGTTTCTCTTTTCATCTTTGAAATAAACTTCTGGCAATTTCCAAGTTTTTACCTAAACAATCTCTGCAATAGGATATAGTTGTAGAGTGCATGAATTAATGTCCTAAAAGGGTGCAACAATCTTTGTCCTAATGCGTTGCACGAATCTCTGTCCACTTTTTGAGTAATTTTCTTTGCTTGTTAAAATACTTTTTGTTTCAAGCATTTTTTACAAACTACATTTAGTCCTGCATTATGGTTAATGCCCAATAATACAACTTCAACCAAAATCTCTCTTTTGCAAATACTACATTTCTCAAAGTAATTTACTACTTCCATTCATCACCCATATATTGATGCTGCATCATAGGTTGTCTTGAAGCTTCTTGCAGCATAACTAAAAGTATGATTAGTTATTGTCTGCTGCCGGTTAAGAACCATGTAAAAGACATTATTGCAGATTTTTTCAAGATCTCGGAAAGACATGCCTTCTGTTTCTCTGGCAGCCTCATCAAAGTTAACAAGCACTTCTGCATGATTCTGCAGTTTATTCAATTTCATTGCCAAAAACTCTCCCCTCTCGGTGAGGTTTGGAAGCTCAAATTTTAGGATTGCAAACCTGTCAGAAAAGCCAGCTCCAAACCTTGCTAAATTGTTGACAGCAATTACAACAATTGAATTCGTCACACCAGACACACCATCAAAAATCTCATTGAGGTAGCCATCAAAGTTGGAATCTTCGTCCATGCTGTGCCTTCCGATCATTTTCTCGGCTTCATCAACAAATATTATGCAGTTGTGAAATCTTTTTGAGAATGAATCAAGCGAATTCAAGACTTTTGGAGAACTGTAGTTAAAGAAATGGCTTGATTTGATATTGATTATTGGGAAATTAAGCTCGCCGGCCAATGCCTTAACCATAAATGTTTTTCCTGTTCCGACAGGACCGTCAAAAACAAGAAGGTTGTGCCTTTTCAATCCAAGCTTTTTTGCAAAGCTTTTCCTATTGAATGCTGTTATTACATTTGATAACTCTTTCTTTATATTTTCCTTGCCTATTATGTGGCTGAAATTCAGTTTTACATTACTGATTACTTCATAACGCTGCATTGAAGTCGGAACATAATCTTTTATGGCCTTCCTTAAATTAGTTGTATTTATTGTTCCGTGTCCCTCTCTGTAGGCTATTTTTACAACTTCGGGCAAGTCCCTGAAATTATAACCTAGAGAGTGCTTTACAAGAAACTTAATTTGCATGGTATTAATAATAGTTGAGTATTTCTCCCGTAAAAACTCTAGCTTGCTTTTATCAGCAGGTATGTCAAAATTTATCTTCACATCAATTCTATCAAGCACAGAGTCGTCAAGACAATATGCGTTATTGGCTGTGGCAAGCAAAACAACTCTGTCTTTGCTGCTCTTTATCAAATCTGCTATTTTCATGAAAAACTGCCTGTCTGAAGCGCTTGTCCCTTCGTATTCGCTGTATTTGAAGATATAGTTTAAGTCGTCAAGAAAAACTATGAATCTTCCATTCTTTTTTATCCTCCTGACAACTTGATCAAGGTTTTTGCAGCTTACAAGAGATTTGTGCTTTATGTTTGCGCATCCATTAAATATGACAGGAAGGTTGAATATTTCTAAGAATTTCTCTACCAAATACGTTTTTCCCACTCCAGGCTCGCCTTGCAGCAAGAAGCTCTTGCTGGATAAATTCACATCATGCTTTCCATCAAGAAATTCTATTGCAAATTGCAATGCTTTTTTGTCTTTTTCAGTTATTGACGATGTTTCAAGCAATTTGCAGAATTTTTTGAACTTTCCATTTTCAATAATCTCTGGCATTTTATTTTATAATACAGCAAATAATACACATATAATCTTTAATCCTGTGAAGGACATAAAAGCCCGATAATCTTTAAAGTGCAAAACGCTTAATCTTTAATGTGACTAAACACATTAAAATTCTGAACAATCTTAGCGGATTGAGGTGTACCGTCATGCTGCTTGTCCAAATAACCTAAGTTATTCGGCGTGTATTATCTGCTGCCTTGGATACACAAGGATCATATATCAGTTGACCAATTGATAGACTGGATTTCTGCATCCAATTTTGATTTCTTTGCTTCCAATTCCTTTATTCTGTTAGCCAATCCTAATTCTTCCCACGCATCTATATCTATGAGATTTTCAGCATAGCTGCTTTTCTTGATAAGGTTCATAAGCTTTGACAGCTCCAGCCTTAAGTATTTCATCTCTGCTAGCTTGAGGTCAATATTGCTTTCAACGTTCTTTTTGTTGATTTTATTTTTTGCTTCAACAATTTCCTTCTTCAGTTTTTCTATTTCATTTGTGGCTTTGGAGAATTTTTCCGCCTTATTTTTGATAAATTTTCTCCGCTTCTTTTCCAATTCCTTTGAGCTGTCTTTTTCTGTGATTATCGCTTCTTCCTTAAAGGATTGTTTGACAAAAGTGTCCCTCAAGCTGTATAATCTCATCAGCTGCCCTTCCTTTTGCTTTATTTCGCTTAATTTTTCGGATATTTTCATTTTGAGCATAGAGAAAAATGAAAGCTTAAAAATCTTTGATTTTTATTGTTTTCATTTTTTACCGCTTTTAATGGTTGTTGGAATATTAACTTATATTTAAATTTTTCTAATAAAGAGTATAATTTCTATTAAATGATAGAAAAGAATAAAAATAAGCAATTTATCTCCTATCGTATGGAAAATTATATAAACGAGCCATCTTCTTTAAATGTGGAGGGTGGTTTAATGGGAAAAAAGGTTCTGATTGCTACTTTATACAATCCTGAGCCGGTAATTCTTGCTACAACAAGGCTTGGGCCTGAAAGGCTGATATTATTGGTTGACAAGGAGCCGAGTAAAGAACAGGAAAATAGCTTAAAAGTCATACAAGATTCACTAGGAAAGGTTATTGAAGTCAAAGTAGTTAAAACTGATGTTTATGACATTGTAAATGTTGCCACAAAATGCGTTGAGGTCATTGATTTGCAGCCAAAAGATGATTCTATTTACATCAACATAACTGCTGGAAGGAAAACCAAAGCTATTGGATTGTTGTTTGCAGCTTACGCAAGGCATGAAAGAGTCAAGAAAGTTGCTTATAATCCTGAAGAAGACAGAAATGCTGTTGTTTATCTTCCGAGATTGAGTTTTAAATTGACTGAAAGCGAAAAAAAGGTTTTGGAGTATATTTATTCTGGCAAATATGAGAGCATAAGCGATTTATCCAAGAAAATTGACTTATCAACTGCTATGCTTTACAGGGCAATTGATGAATTGAAGGATAAAGATTTGATTACAACAGAAGAAGGGCTGAAATTGACTGATGCGGGAAAGATTGCGAGGCTGTGAAGAAAATGGAACCAATATTTATTTTACCATATTCTGAATATGAAGTAATAAATTTAATACAAAATAAAGTTAAGAAAAAAGACGGGTTTTCATGCTTTATACCTGTAAGCAGACAACAAAAAGGAATTGATTTTATCTTGTATAGTTCTAAAACTAACCAAATGTCAAAACCTTGTCAGATTCTTCTACTATTTTCAACATATCTTCCATAGCAGAAACAGGGCATACTCCCATTTCTTTTTCCCTCATTTTCAAGCAAGTTCCGCAAGCAAGAATAACTCCGTTGTTTTTCAGGAATTTCTTAATAGAGCCGTCAAGAAGAGGGAACCTATTATCCTTTGTATTTTCAATCTCAACGCCCTTGCCTAACAGAAAAACCTTTACAGAATGGTTATTTTTGAGGGCTTCATTTCCAAACCGAAAGCAGTTCCAGCAGGTTTCTGCATCACTTGTATTCAATATTACGCCTATTTTCATGATTTTACCTCTGTTGAATTAGGGATACTATTCTCATTTTTTCTTGCCATAAGAATTTTTCCATAATCTCGCAATCCATAAATAAACCAAAACTATTAAACCAATCAACAAGATTATGAAAAGAGTACTTAGAAAATTCCAATATACAGAATAGCCCCAATTTCCCATCATATTTGTTTGAGGAGCTTGCCAGCTCATCATTCCACCACCCGCCATATTCATCATCCCCATCATATTTCCAGAACCCATCATTTCGCCAATATCTTCATTGCAATAAAGTTTTTTTGCCATATTGATATGAGCCTGCCTTAAACTCTCTGAACCCTCTCCGCCCATCATTTTATCCATCATTTCGTGGGCTTCGCCAGGATGCATTTGCTCCATATAGTAATCTCCAATAGCTTCAAGCTGTTCATCTGTAAGTTTATCGCATCCAATACCGGAATCTATAAGTTGCTTTGTTTCAGCAAAATTATGCTCGTGTGCAAGAGCTAAACTAATATTCAATACCAAAACAGCCATAATCACTAAAAACATTTTTCTCATTTTTCCACCTCACAACTCTTCAACAATTTTCCCATTTTTCTTTAGCCTATCGGCCAAAACTTCTCTGATTATATCAAACGCTTTGATGATTCTTTGATTTGTAAGTCTGTAACAGATATTCCTGCCTTTTCTATTTGACGCAACAATCCCTTTGGATTTCATAATTGACAAGTGCTGGGAAATATTGGCTTGGCTTAGTTTTGTCTTTTCTATCAATTCTGTTACTGATAATTCTTTATCTCTCAACAGATTCAATATTTCTAATCTTGTAGGATTTGAAAATACCTTGCATACTTCGGCATGTATTTCGTACAATTCTTTCATAATTCTATATTAGAATATTCTAATATTTAAATACTTTTCTAAATATTTATGTCCTTTATTATACCTTGCTAATTAAGGGCAATCATTATGTCTTTGCCCTCTACCTTAATCTGAAAACATGATATCCTGACAGACGGAAGCACCGGAGAAACCCCGGTTTTCACATTAAACTTCCAACCATGCCACGGGCAGGAAACGACATCTCCTTCCAAAATGCCTTCTCCCAAAGGGCCTCCTTTATGTGGACAGGTGTTTGAAGTTGCAAAATACTCCCCATCAATATTATAGACAGCAATTAACTCCCCCTCAATCTCAACAGTTTTTGATTCTCCGGGCTTTATATCACTAACTTCAGCTACTTTATGAAATTCTCCCATTATGCTCACCTCATGGCTTAAGAACTTAATCCGATTTATAAAACTTTTTGGCAAACTGCAGTTGGTCCTATGAAGTTTGGTCAAAGTTCTTCAGAAGAGTTTTCAATTTTCCAGATAAATTTAATAATTTCGCTGCATAATACTTATTTTATGAAGAGAAAAATATTATTTATCTGCACAGTTAACAGATTAAGAAGCAAAACAGCAGAAGCCTTACTTAAAGATAATGATAATTATGAAGTAAAATCAGCAGGAACAAGTCCTAATGCAGATAATCCAGTTACTAGAGAATTGTTAGAATGGGCAGATGATATTTTTGTTATGGAGAAAAATCATAGAGATGCTATTCATAAAAAATTCCCGAATATCTATAATGATAAAAAAATTGAGTGTTTGTATATCCCAGATGAATATGAATATATGGATCCAGAATTGGTAGATATTTTAAAAAATAAGCTTCTAAAATACTTCAAGGGCGGAATTGAGAATAACTGCAATTAGCTGCTAGTTTCAGAAACATCTGCCTTCAATCTGTATTCTCTAAAATGCCGATAAATCATTCCTAGTTGACTCAACTAAACAAGGCAATAATTCCCTAAAAACTTTTATTTAATTGGCGGCAAAGAATATTTGGTCAGAAGGGCATTTCACTATCCTAAAATAAGATTATGGACTGGCCGGGATTTTCATCAATATTTAACGGTTATATTGTTTTGAACCCGGAGCCTCACCCAGATTAGTGTAACGCACAGCATGACAAAGCCAAGGGCGCGTTATACCGGATTTAACTACCAGCCCATATTTTCAGGAATTTGATTCGGGTTATTATTTCTTTCTATACTCCTCTTTATCTCTTCTATAAATAATCCGCAGAACATTCATCTTCTATCCCTTAAATGCCAGCCTTATGTCGTCAGAGTTTATTGTTTTTCTTCTGCCGTGCTTTGTCATTTCAATGGCTTTTGCAGAGATTTTAAGGGCAGACTGGGTGAGAAATAAAGCAAGCTCATCAACTGCATCATCCGAGACTCTTTTAGCTCCGGCATTAAACAATATCCTTGCAACAGGAGCCTTCGGAATAATTGTCCTTTTTCTTTTCATAAAACCTCAAAATAGCTGCATAATGTCTCTGCACCAATATTGCTGTATAATTGAATGATATCTTTCTGCATATCCCCAAATCTTTGCAGAATCATAAATCAATGCTACTCCTTTAAATAGTTTTTGTTTGACAACCTCTCAATAATAAAATGGAACTCAACAATAACATAGCAGAAGAATCATTCAGAAGGATGTATCCTGACAAAACAGCAGATTACAATTTTGAATTGAAATATACTGCGAAGTTCAAGCCCTACAATGCTAATGTAAGGAAGCGAAACAATAACTTAATTTTTAATCTCAGCAGAAGCTGGGAAGGAATCTCTCAGGATATACAGATTGGACTTGTTCAGGAGCTTCTTGTGAAACTGTTTAAGGAAAAAAAGCAGACAACTGAGATGGATCTGTACTCCCTGTTTATGAAGAATGTCCACATTGCAGTTCCAAAGACAGAAACAGAGCCTGCTCTTGAAGAATCATTCAACAGGAATAACGAGAAATTTTTCTCCGGAATGATTGAAAAGCCAAACTTAAAATGGGGAAGCGATTCAGCAAGAAAGCTCGGATGCTATGAATATGGAACAGACACTATAGTGATGAGTTCAATTTTCAAAAATGCGGACACAAGGCTGCTGGATTATGTAATGTATCATGAAATGCTTCACAAGAAGCTGAAGTTTGACACAAAAAACGGAAGGTCAAGGCATCACAGCCATCACTTTAAGGAGATGGAAGCTGCTTTCCCTGACAGCAAAATTATTGAGATTGAGATTCGGAAGCTTGCAAGAAAGCATATTTATTTTAGCTTTGGAAGGAAGTGAAACAAAATTTTTCCAATCAGCTTTTTCTTCTTAATTAACCCTTCCCCCTCACAGAAAATAATAAGCAGACAAATGCATAATACACTGCGAGATTGAAGATTATGTTCAGCAGGTAAGCATCAGCATTTCCGATTTGCATGCTGTATTTCGCTGAGAAAGAATTGGTTATGGCAGAATCAGACAAATCTCCAAGGTCTTTTACCGAATAAGAAACGGAAGGGAATCCAACGCTGTCAGCGCAGGATAAAGACAGCAGACTTGTGTTTATTGCGCAAGCGCGCTCCCTGACATAAAATCCAAAAATCAAAGAAAGAATGATAAATATGGCTATTTTATATTTAGTTGGCTTGAGTGAATTGTAAATTGATTTTTTATCCATTTTGCGCCTAATATCTAATTATTCAATTAATATATATATATATATATCAGCAAATTGGGATATCATTGGTAAAATTTTCTTTGAACCTGGCTCATCAATAACCATAATGGATGCTGCTACTTCTTTCTGCCTTAGCTTATTAAAAAGAAAGTGCATAAATCTCTCAATAATTACAGGATTATGGTACATACTCATTGTGTTCAAAGAGTCAAAGAAAAGGAAATCAATTTTTTCTTTGTTGGTTTGAGCCGTTATCTGAATTGATATTTCTGTAAGAGCGCTGGGGCTTTCCACAAAGAGCACATTACTCTTAGGAATTTGTTTGCTCCTTTCTCCAGAGCAATCTATAAATCTGAGGTTATCAGTTTTTATCAACTCGCCTTTAGAAGCACTTAATATCTCACTGTAGGCTCTGTTGAGGGCAACATAAATTCCCTTCATATTTTTTTCATTTAGGAGATATTTGAGTAGTGTGTATTTGCAAAGATTGTAATGCTCAGGAGGAGTTACAACAAGAAATATTTTGTTTGAGCGATTACTCTTCCCGAATGCTTTTAGAATTTTGTCCTTGATTTCTGATTCATTCATGCTAGTTTAGCTCAATATTTTTCGTAGTGCACTAGGTCTTTAAGTTCTTTTCTTCCATGATGCGGCTGTTTTGCTCCTTTTTTCTCATAGCCAAGAGCCAAAATAAGCGATGTCTTTTTGACTGACGGAACTTTAAGAATCTTATTCGCATCAGAGATTACCGGAGAGAGTATGGCTGAGTCTATATCAAGCGATAAGGCAGCATACACCATGTTAAGAATAGGGAATGATATGTTTATGTATTCATGGTATGCCGAGAGTTCTTTAACCTGCCCTTTGAAAAGTCCGGGATAAGTTTCCACTGCGGGCTCTATTACCAATGCTATCATTAAAGGAGGCTCTGTATGAAAACCTCCATAATAGCATATCCTGTTAAGGCTGGTGATTGTTTTTGGGTTTTTTATCACTATAAAACTCCAGTTCTGAATATTATTGGCGCTTGGAGCAAGACTGCCCGCCTCAAGTATTCTCTTAAGGTTACTGTCAGAAATATTCTTATCGCTGAACTCATAAGTTGTCTTCCTGCTTTTTGCAAGTCCGAAAAAATCTTTTGGTTTTTTTTCCATTATTATTATATGAATTTATCAATGTTCTATGAACTGTATATCAGTAATTTAATAATTTTTCTTAACAATTGTTAATATATAAACATTTGTTACCACGTGGTAATGTTTAATAAACTTACCGCAAAAATCTTTAGGTAGATTTTTTCTGCTTCACAATATCAAACCAACTTTGTCATTACCTAATTTATTAAGTTAGTTTGATATAATTGAGAAAGATAAAAACAAAATCTATATAAAACCAGATATAATACTGGCATTATTGGGAAAATGGGAGAGGTTGATACAGAAACAATTGACATAAAGGGGATGGATGACGAAATTCTTAAGGCATTTCTTAAAAAGAATTTTATATCTCTCACTGTGTTTGAAGCAAGAAGAGTTGTTGAGCTTATCGGAAGAAATCCGACTATGACTGAGCTTTACATATTCAACACGCAGTGGAGCGAGCATTCAAGCTATAAAAGCAGCAGGGCTGTGCTGAAAATGCTGCCTACAGAATCTCCTAATGTAATTCTCGGGCCTAAGGAAGATTCAGGAATTGTTGAGCTTGGATATGTAAATGATGAAAGATACGGAATAGTAATAAGCCATGAAAGCCATAATCATCCCTCTCAGATTGTTCCTTATGAAGGGGCTGCAACTGGAATAGGGGGAAATATTAGAGACGTATTATGCATGGGAGCAGAGGTAATTGCAGTAGCAGACCCCCTTAGATTTGGAGACCCGAACGGAAAAAATAAAAATAAAGTAAAGTACATAGCAAATGAAGTTGTGAACGGCATTGCGGGATATGGAAATGCCGTCGGCATACCGAACATTGCAGGAGACATATACTTCAATAATTCTTTTGATGACAACTGCCTTGTGAATGTTGTCTGCCTTGGATTGGTAAAAGAAAAAGACATTATCCACAGCAGGGCTCCTGAAAACTCTGAAGGATATGACATAATCATCATAGGGAAAGCAACTGACAATTCAGGATTTGGAGGAGCTGCATTCTCCTCTCTTATTTTGGATGAGAAAGAAAAAGACTCCAACAGGGGAGCTGTCCAGATACCTGACCCTTTTCTTAAAAGCGTCATAATAAGGGCGACTTACGAGGTGTTTAAGGAAGCGAGAAGCAAAAACATAACACTCGGATTTAAGGACATGGGGGCAGGAGGCATAATGTGCAGCACATCAGAGTTATGCAGCGATGCAAACTTTGGAGCTGACATAGACTTAAGCAAAGTAAATGTTTCAATAAACAACCTTTCTCCATTCATAATTGCATGCTCTGAAACTCAGGAGAGGTTTACATGGATTTCCCCGCCGGAATTTACAAAAACAATACTGGATATATACAATAAGAAATTTGAGCTTCCGATGGTTTCAGATGGAGCAAAGGCAGTTGTTATCGGAAAAGTAACTAAAGATGGAAATTATATACTAAGACATGAAAATAAAATTGTCTGCAATGTTCCTGTAAGTGTTGTTACGCAGGGAATAAAATATGAAAGGAAAGGTGAAAGATTGAAGAGAAGCTTTAAAGAGCCCGACATGAGCGAGCCAGAGGACTACTCAAAAGAAATACTGAAAGTGCTGAGCCACCCGAATGTTGCATCAAAGGCAGTTGTATTCAATCATTATGATAAGGAAGTTTTATGCAACACAGTAATCAGAGCAGGGGAAGCAGATGCAGGTGTTATATCTCCTATAAGGGGAAGCAGCTACGGAGTTGCGCTTTCTGTTGACAGCAACCCAAAATATTCAAGGATAGACCCGTACTGGGGAGCTGTGAATGCAGTTGCAGAAAGCATGAGGAATGTCAGTGCTGTCGGCGCTGTTCCAAGCGCATTGACTGACTGCCTTAATTTCGGCAATCCTGAAAAGCCTGATGTGTTTTTTGATTTTTGCGAAAGTGTGAGGGGAATATCGGATGCCTCCAAGAATTTGAAATACAAAGGCTCAAAATATCCAGTTCCTGTAATCTCTGGAAATGTAAGCTTCTACAATGAATCATCATCCGGAAATGCTGTTGATCCAAGCCCGATAATTTCCTGCGTTGGAGTGTTAAATGACTACAGCAAGGCAGTCACAATGAAAATAAAGGAGGAAGAAAATATTCTGTTTCTTGCAGGAGAGCGCAAGGATGAGCTTGGAGGCTCTGCTTATTACGATTTGTACAAAGAGACTGGAGCAAATGTCCCAATAATAGATTTTGAAAAAGAGCGCAATATGTGCTATGCAGTTGTCGCTGCAATAAACCAGTGCCTTGTTATGAGTTGCCATGACATCTCGGATGGAGGCATGGCTTCTGCTATTTCAGAAATGATTTTAGGAGGAAATGCAGACGGAGAAATAGGCGCGGAGATTGACATCAGCTTTTCAAGGATGAGAAAAGACAAAATTTTATTCAGTGAAAGCTCCGGATTTATTCTGGAGATAAGGCAGAGAGATGTTGAAAAAGTTAAAAATGCTTTCAGATTTTACGGAAGCGAACTCGTTGAATTGGGAAGG
>Ga0209541_10007296_pt1 | contig 18645 bp, 19 predicted proteins | sample RifCSPlowO2_01_FD_184027 | JGI IMG/M metagenome (GOLD analysis project Ga0209541, IMG submission 184027) | Groundwater microbial communities from Rifle, Colorado - Rifle CSP2_plank lowO2_0.1 (SPAdes) (version 2) | ecosystem: Environmental > Aquatic > Deep subsurface > Groundwater | place... | reverse complement strand
AACGAGTATAACGGATATCGCTTATGGGCTGTTGACAGCCCTAGAGATGGTATTTGCTATCCATCTGCAGAAAACTCTAAAAATGGACTCTTTCATTTTGTTTCAAACAACTTAAACAATTACTTGTCTAAATATTATGCTAAATTTAATAAACCTATATTCCCCTCAAATAATTATGATTTTGCCTTGGAAGATGGAACTATCATAGGGATCGCAAAAAGTCCATTGGTATTGCCAATAACCGACAAAAAGTCGGGTTCCGAGCTGGGAAGATACTCAATAAAAGCCCCCTTTAAAGTAAACATTGAAAATTATGATTTTGCTGATTATGATAAACTAAAAAGCAGATCCCAAGGAGTTATAAATGAATGTGAAAATGTTAATCCAAAGAGAGTTCCAGTTAATTGTGTTAATGAAGATGGATCAAAAAACATTTTTAGTTATGAAAATCTGGCATTGAGTACGTGCATGAATGGAAGAAGGCCAGTTGAATTTTTAGATTACAAATGGGACTCAGATGTGAGATCCAGTATTTATGGATTCTGCGTTAAAAGTAGCAACCCGAAAGTTTACGCTTACGAAGAATCTGACAATACTATAGGTTTAAAGAACATTACGTACAGATTTGCGCTATCATTTGAGGATTTAGAATGCACTTTGCAAGGCCATCCTGAGCTTGTTAATACAAAATGCAAGGAATCTTCTTGTAGTGGTTATTATGATTGCAGAGATGCCACACCTTTGTGCTATTGCGCTCCAGGTACCGTCAATGAATATGAATGCCAAGGCGAATGCCTCACATTCTGCTCTATAGGCTCTATAAGCTCTGGTCGTGTCGAAGATACAGACAGCTCTACAAAATGCAAAATGTCCTCATGCAGCAGCTACATGTCATGCGGCACAATTAACCCCGCAGATAAGTGCTGGTGCCCGGCAGATTCTCCGGCAGCTTCTTATGCATGCGAAGGCAGTAATTGTGACACTCTCCATTGCGATAGGGATACATCTGCTGACACGCAATGCAAAGACGATTGTGGTAAGTATGGTTCTTGCTCCACAACTTCATCATGCGAGTGCGGTTCCGGCTCAGACGCATGCGAGGGAAGTTGCTCTTGCGATCCTGAGGAATGGGAAGACACAGGTGGCTGTGGTGATATAACGGAAGATGGTAAAGAAGATTGTGACTGGAATGAAAAACCTCAAAAACAAGAGTACACTCCTTCTGGATGCAGCAGCACGGAATACAGATGCGAGGCTCAATCAGAAGAAGTATGCCCTGAACCAGCTACAGATTCATGCCGGAGCAGATGCAGAGATCAAGCTAGCGGCTGCTCGTGTGATACTACATGCGAAGACGACAAAGACTGTTGCGAGGATTACTCCGAATCCTGCGGTGATAGGGCTTAGCTTTTCGATAGTGTTGCTAGCTTATTTTCAGTATCCTATGCCATACAAAACTATATAAATAACAATATTTCCCAGTAATAAACAATGATAAAAATACCTTACGAGCAGATAATAGAAAGAATAAAAAACGAGGCAAATATTTCTGAAAGCGAGATTGAGGGCAAAATAAATGAAAAAATGAAGCAGCTCTCTGGATTAATAAGCAAAGAGGGAGCTGCACATATTGTTGCAAATGAGCTTGGAATAAAGCTTTTTGACGCTTTTTCTGGAAAACTGCAAATAAAAAACATTCTTGCAGGGTTGAGAGATGTTGAAACTGTTGGAAAAGTGCTGCAAACCTACGAACTGAGGGAATTTACGACAAATGAACGGCAGGGTAAAGTGGCCTCAATGGTTATTGGCGACGAAACAGGAACAATAAGGGTTGTTTTATGGGGCAGCCAGGCAGATAATATTAGGAATATAAGCAATAACATGATTGTCAAGGTTGCTGGTGGATATGTAAAGGACAATAATGGAAGTATGGAGATACATATGAATGAAAGGAGCAAATTGATTTTAAATCCTCCCGGAGAAAATGTAAATATGGTAAAACAAAATACTGCCGAAAGAAGAGAGATTATCAGCATAAAAGAAAACGATGGCAATGTAGATGTCCTTGGAACTATTGTGCAGGTATTTGACCCGAGGTTTTTTCCAATTGATCCTGAAACAGGAAGGAAGGTTACTGAAAATGAAGGGAAATTTTATTTTAATGACAAAATTATTGAGAATCCGGATCACTCTTATGTTCTTAATGTAATTGTCGATGACGGAACGGATAGCATGAGGGTCGTATTTTTCAGGGAAGCTATGGAAAGGCTGCTTAACTGCAGCAAGGAAAAAGTACTTGTATATAGAGATAACCCAGAATCATTCGAGCAGATTAAATCTGACTTATTAGGGACTTTGATAAAGATAAACGGGAGGGTAAAGAAAAACCTTTTTTTTGACAGGCTTGAGTTGGTGGCAAATGACGTTTCTCTAAACCCCGATCCAGAGGAAGAAATAAAAAGGTTAAATGAAGAAGCCAATAAAGTAGAAAGTAATTAATAGTTTAGTTCTTTTTTCATTACAATGATGTACTATACCCATCTGGCTTTTGGATTTTTAGTTTCATTAATATCTATCAATATTTTTAATATTAATAACAAACTATTATTTATTTTAATCACGGCATTGTTTTCGATTTTTCCTGATATTGATGAAAGAAGCTCTAAAATAGGGAAAAAATACAAATTAGCATCAAGAATAATAAATTTTTTATTTGGCCACAGGGGATTTTTCCACTCAATATACATCCCATTAATTCTATATTTTATACTTTATAACATAATCAATGAAATTGGAATTGCAGTTCTAGTTGGTTATTTTTCGCATTTGCTTATGGACGCTTTAACAAAGAACGGAATAAGGCCATTATACCCGATAATTAATAGAAAGATAAACGGATTCATTAAAACTAACTCAATCCTAGAAAAAATAATTTTTTTAATTATTATTTTATTGATATTGTACTTGTTATCAAAATATTTTTGAAAAAATTTAAATAGACTAACTTATTTAACTCTACTCTTAGATTTAAAGAAGGTAAAAATGAACAATCTAGGTAGTTCTCCTAATTCAGGTTTGGAAATTGCTATTGCTGATGGTCCTAACATACCCCAAGAAAAACACCCTAGCAATAGGTCATATTTCTTAAGAGGCATGGGAGGATATCTCGTTCTAGCTGCTTATACTATGGCTACTGCATGTGGTGGTCGGGCTCCACCAACATCAACTCAAAGTCCCAATTTGCAGGCAACAGTGCAAGCATTGCAAAATGAAAATAGAAGTTTGAGAAGAAATCCAGTACCAACTCTTGAATCTAGAGTTAGAAATACACCTACACCCACACTAGAAAACAGAAGGGTTTATGGGATTGATGTGCATCATGGAAAATTTCAAGATGAACAAGATACTCTAAAAAGAATTACTAATTATGTTAATGGTAAAGGCTGGAAAATAGAAAAAATAAATGCAGAACCTTTAACAAGCAAATATTTGCAACAAAAAGGCATATCCATATTGCACATTCAAAATGTTACGTTGCCTTATACAGAAAATGAGATTGCAGAAATTAAAAAATTTGTTGAGCAGGGAGGGGGTATTTTCCTTGTAGCAAATAATCCCTCTCTTTGTGAGGAATATTCAAAGGAAGTCGCAATAGTATTTGGTGTCAGAATTACGGATTATTTTATAGGTTCTGTAGGTCAAAAACTAGCCGTACTAGAAGTCACCACCTCATCTAACCATCCACTTATGAAAGACGTTAATAGCATTTACTTAAGTGAAGATTCTTATGGTTATTGTGGTAATAACTGGGGATCTCCCCCATATCTTAAAGTTAGTTCACCTGCGTTTTCTGTTTTAGAAGGTGATAAAACTGAACCTTATAAACCCCTGATAGCAGCGGCAGAAGTTGGTAAGGGGAGAGTAGTAATAGCGCCTTCTATATTTAGTTTCCGTATGTTTACTTATGCTGATAACTCTACTTTCTTTCGCAATAGCCTTTACTGGCTCCAACAGGAGAAGCTGCCATAACCAGTATAAATTGATGTCTTAGATTGTATTCTTAAAAATATATATTGCACAACCACTGGACATTCTGAAACCTTGAAGTTCTGCCTTTCTAGGCTTTAAAACCAAAAAATCCCATTTTTCCCGACCACTGGACATTTGCGGATAGGGTATTTAAATGAGTAAGTTCCTAGTATTATACGCTGTATGAAACCAATCATATAGCACCTCCATCCCTGGAGCTGTAAAAATTTACATGCTCATAATTAAGGGGATGTTGAAATAAAATGCGATAAGCAAACGAGGTAATAAAAATGGAAAAAATAAAAACAGAAACTGTATCTGGAAATATACCAGAAAAAAAGTTTTCTACTGGAGCCTTATCAGCTACAGTTTGGCAAAATGAGGGCAAAAGCAAGGAAGGACGGGATATAAGCTATAGGACTGTAACTTTCCAGAGAAGGTATAAAGACCCAAATGGAGAGTGGAAAACTGCTAATAGCCTAAGAGTCAACGATTTGCCAAAAGCTTGCCTGGTACTTGGGAAGGCTTATGAGTACATCATTGTAAGGGATCTGAATGCAGCTTAAATGAAATTATTTTTTTATTTTTTAAATTGCTAAAATAAACTTATTAACAAAAACTTTAAAAGGTGATACAAATGAAACAAATCTTAATGGAACCAAATATAATTCAGAATAACAGTAAAAAAATTGCAGATGCAAAAACAAAAGAGGGCAAGGAAAAAACCTTAGGGGATCTTCCCGGAGTGGGACCTGTCACGGTTGAGAAATTGGAAGCAGTCGGATATAATGACCTTATGTCTGTCGCAGTAGCAACCCCTGGAGAGCTTATAGATGTGACAGGAATGACGGAAGCTGCAGCTAAAAAGGTTATAGCGGCAGCAAGAGCTTCATTAGAAATGGGTTTTGAGTCTGGTGAAGACGTATTAAAAAAGAGAGAGCAAGTGATTAAACTTTCTACAGGAAGCAAGGCTTTTGATGCTTTAGTAGGGGGAGGTTTTGAGTCAGGCGCATTGACGGAGTGCTTTGGCGAGTTTGGTTCTGGGAAAACCCAAATAGGGCACATCTTAGCTATAAGTGCACAGAAACAGTATCCAGGCTCCACAGTAGTCTATATTGATACAGAAAATACTTTCAGGCCTGAAAGAATACAGCAGCTTGCTAAAAGCGTAGGATTAGATCCTGCAGAAGTGCTTAGGAACATCAAGGTTGCAAAGGCATTTAACACAGACCATCAGATGCTGTTTGGCGAGAAAGTTGAAGACTTAATCAAAAAGCAAGGTCTTGACGTAAAGCTGGTCATTGTAGATTCATTGACGGCGCACTTCCGTGCAGAATATATCGGAAGAGGGACACTGGCAGAAAGGCAGCAGAAGATCAATAGGCACATGAGAGACTTATCTAAGATTGCGCAGATGCATAACTTGTGTGTTTATATGACAAACCAGGTAATGTCCAAGCCCGATATGTTCTTTGGGGACCCTACAACAGCTATTGGGGGGCATATTGTCGGGCACGCTTCAACTTTCAGAATATACCTTCGAAAAGGCAAAAAAGGAAGCAGAGTTGCGAAGCTTATTGACAGCCCAAATCTTCCGGAAGGAGAAGCGAGCTTTTATGTCGAGACAAGCGGACTGAAAGACATTTGATTCTCTATTTCTTTTTTATTGTTTTTATTCAATAAATTTTTAAAACCCAGAATATAATTTGATGCTATGCTATACCTCATTTCAAGATTTGTCGCATACTTCTTTTTTAGGTTTCTTTTTGTTAAAGAAATAAAAGGCATGGAAAACATACCCAAAAGCGGTTGCATTATCGCTTCAAACCACGTCAGCTACTTGGACCCTCCAATAATCGGTTTTACCGTATCCCAAAAACTGAACAAAAAAGTGCACTATTTGGCAAAAATAGAATTGTTTAAACCATTTTTCAGCAGAACAGTGCACAAATTATTTGAGTGCATACCTATTGATAGGACGAGCAAAAGCACGTTATGGATAATAAAAGCTAAGAAATATATAAAAAAAAAGGAAATTATAGGTATTTTTCCTGAAGGAGAAAGATCAAAAGACAACAAACTGGGAAATGGCAAAACTGGGGTTATAAGGCTTGCACTCGCAACTAAAGCCCCTATAGTCCCTGTTGGAATAACGGGCACGTATGAGCTATGGCCAATAAACAAAAAATTCCCTAAAATCAAAAAAATTGTCAGGATAAACATCGGAAAACCCATCTATTATAATGGATATTATGAAAAAAGGATAACTAAAAGTTTATTAAGGAGGCTTACGGACAACCTTATGATGGAAATAGGCAAACTGACCTGTAAAATAACTATTTAAGATGGCTTACTCTATAAGCAAGATACTGCTGGTACCAATATTCAAAATCTGGATTGGAGACGTAGAAGGATTGGAAAATATTCCTATAGGCAGCCCATTCATACTAGCTCCAAATCACTCTAGCTATATGGAGCATATGCTTATCAGTAGCATAATTGTCCCAAAGCTAGGCAAAAAATTGTACTTCATTGCGAAGAAAGAGCATTTTGACGAAATATCGCAAAAATTATGGCATAAGATATGGACAAGGTATGTTGGTTATATACCCATAGACAGGAGCAAAGGTGGGGAGAAAGCATTAAAAAAGGCTGTTTCTTACCTCAAAAAGGGGGAAGTTATTGTGGTGTACCCTGAAGGGACAAGAACGCTGACTGGTAAAATTCAAAAGGGCAAGACAGGAGTTGCAAGATTAGCTTTATGGGCTAAAGTCCCTGTAGTGCCTTTGGGAATAACAGGAACCTTTAAAATATTGCCTAAGGGGAAGATGATACCTAAACTGGGAAAAGCAACATTCAAATTCGGGAAGCCTATGTATTTCAGCAAATACTACAATAAACCAGTCACAAAGAATATGTTGAGGGTCATAACTAACTCTATAATGACAGAAATAGCAAAACTTTCAGGGCAGAAATATAATTTTGAATAATATTTACTATACCCATTTACAATGGAAAAAATATTTGTTATCGGAGCAGGTGGCTGGGGAACTGCATTAGCTGCGCTTCTTGGAGGAAAAAACTACAATGTAAATTTATGGGCAAGAAGAAAAGAGCTTGCTGAAGAGATTAACAAAACAAGGGAAAACAAGCAGTATCTGAAAGGCATAAGAATGCCAGAAACAGTCACAGCGACAAATTCCATAGAATCAATTTCCGGCAGCAACATTATTGTTATTGCAGTACCTTCGAATTTTTTCAGAGATACAATAAGGATGTTTTCCAGCCATATAAGCAACGACTCTATAGTTATGCATACCATCAAGGGCTTTGAAGGGGCTACAGGCAGGAGAATCTCTGATGTTTTAAGCCAGGAGATCCCAAATGTAAAGAAAGTAGCGGTTATGTCTGGACCCAACCATTCAAGAGAAGTAGCTAAAAAAACTCCGACTGCTACAGTTATAGCATCCAACAATAAAGAAGTAAGAGATTACTTATGCAGAGTTTTTTCAACACCTTATTTTAAGCCTTACCCACACGACGATGTCATAGGGGTTGAGATATGCGGAGCAATAAAGAACATTGTAGCTATGGCAGTTGGGGTTTGCGACGGATTAAAACTTGGAGATAATTCTAAAGGCAGCATAGTGACCTTAGGGCTTACGGAGATGAGCGAGATTGCAAAAATTTCTGGGGCAAAAAGGATGACTTGTTACGGATTAGCGGGTATAGGGGACTTAGTTGCAACATGCTACAGCATGCACAGCAGGAACAGGTTTGTGGGGGAGATGCTGGCAAAGGGCAAAAGCATAGCGGAAATTAAGAAAGAAATGCATGGAATGGTGGCAGAAGGCTTGGATAATGCAAAAATAGCCTATGATATCTGCAAACGGAATAAAATAGATGTCCCGCTTATACACCATTCCTATAAAGTCCTTCATGAGAATATGGATGTTAAACAGGCTGTAGCCCAGCTTCTTAATGTAGTATAAATGAAAGTCCGAAGGTTGTTCAAAAAGAATGGCAAGAGAGGATGTCTTCTAATTCATGGATTGACTTCCACAACCCAGGAAATAGAAGATTTATTTACATTTCTGTATAAAAAAAGGTATACTGTGCTTGCCACCTTGCTAAAGGGCCATAATACATCCATAGAGGATCTCCAAAAAACGACATGGCACGATTGGTATAACTCCATAGAAAAGGATTTTGATTTTTTAAGTAAGCATTGCGATAAACTATATGTAATAGGATTATCTATTGGAGCCACATTGGCTTTGCACCTTGTTGCTAACAAGAGAGCATCAAACATACGAGGCTTGGTTCTGTTGGCCCCGGCAATCTTTTATGTGAGCCCCTTGATTAAGTTAACCCATTTTCTGCAATACATAAAGAAATATGCAACAAAGGATTATAGCAAATATTATCCTGGGAGGAAAGAAGCTTTCTTTGACATAGCCGATGACCGGGCTTTAGAAGGCAGAGTAGCTTACAAAGAAGTCCCGCTTAAATCATTAGCCTCTGCATTAGGATTAATTAAAATTGTCAAGAAGGAGGCAAAAAAGGTAAATGTGCCTGCTTTGATTATACATTCGCTTAATGACCATACAATAAAGCCAAAAAGCGCAAGGTTTGTCTACGGTCAATTAAGCACCCTTACAGAAAGAAAAAAACTGGTTTATCTGAAAAATTCGGGGCATGTAATAACCGTTGATTTTGATAAGGAATTGGTATTTAGGGAAATATATAATTTTATAAGAAGAAATCAATAATTAAACCTACTCTTCAGTAAAGTCCTCAATCTTTTCTCTTAAATCTTCGTTTTCTTTTAGAATCTTTCTGCTTCTTAGATATTCTCTAGCGAGTATCCAGAAAAACAATCCAAGGCTCTTCTTTCCCTTGTTATTGGCAGGAACGACGAGGTCTATATTGTTTGACTGGTTGTTGGTGTCGCATAAAGCAACAACAGGAATTCCTGCTTTTGATGCATCCTGAACAGCATTTTTATCAGGACCGGAATCAACGACGAAAATGACTTTTGGCTCCATGTAACCCCCTAGGTTAGGGTTTGTAAGGACTCCAGGAGGATACCTGCCGGCAAAAGCTTTTGTTCCTGTAACCTTGCCGAACATCTTTATTGGCTTCCATGCGCTTTCCCTCCTTCCTACAACCAGAACATCTTCCGGGTTATACTGGGCAAGAAATTTAGCTGCGATGCTTATCCTTTCATCTATTTTCTGCAAGTTAAGCACAGACAATCCATCCGGCCTTGTCTTGTAGATAAAATTTCCCATGTATCTTGTCTTGAATTTTGTGCCTATGTGTATCCCTGATTTCAGATATTCCTCTGTCGGCACTAAAAACTTTTCTTCTGCCATAATTCCCTTAAACCTAACTTATCTAATGCAAGTCCAGAAATTGAACTGCAGTTTTTATTACCTCATGCAGCGAGTTGGTAATGGGTAAAGATAATAAGGCTCGGTTTAAAAATGTTTTGAAATGGGGTTGTGTTGCGTATTCAGCAGATTTTATGGGGCGAGGTAGGCTCTTTTACTTTTGTAAGGGAGGAGGTAAAATGAAGAAAGTTTTAAATAGAAATGTTAATAAGGGTATTTTCTATGCAAAAAGAGGGTAGAGATTTAATATTCTTATTTAGTATGGTCTTACTATTGCTATCTATCGCAAAATTAGTTTTTAATGTATTCCCAGATACTATCATTATTGGCAATGTATTATTTTTTCTAAATAGACTTGCTATTCTATTTGGGATTTTAGGTCTTGGAGGATTGATTTATTATTTTTTAATTAAAAAATAAAGAGTAGAAGATGGCAGAGCTCCCTACATTTATAACAGCATATTTTGGTGCTTTAATAATAGGCGTCGGTTATCTTGGATTATGGTTTAAGTATAAGATTGATAATAGAAATTTTTACGAATTGAAAGCATTTGACAAGACTATGCAAAGCTTGATGTTAGGTATGATTTCATTTCTTATAACATTATCTTTTTTTGAAACAAAATCTAAAATAATATCCAATGAACAAGAATTAATCAATTTCTTACTTGCTCACCAATACATTATAATTATAAACTTAATAGTAGTTTTTTATGTTGTAATTTATTTAGTAATATTTACTGAAATTGTTAAAAAATATTTCGATATAGACAAATTCAGGAAGAGCTTAAAAAAGATTAGAAAGGAAAAAATTAAAAATTAATCAAAAACTTTTCTTTAATATCCTAGTCAATCTATATTCCTTCCATCTCTATCTCTATTCCAGCTTTAAGGGCAGGAGTTATTCCTAAAGCTGAATGAGATCTTATAAAATTGTAATAATGCAAATGCCATTAAGTGGTTTATTTTCCAAACACCCCAAGATATTCATATACTGGGCCTTTCGGGGTTAGAGTGCTTTTTACCAATTTAAAATTATTTACTTCAATTTTTTTATTCTCAACTTTTATTCGTTTTAATTTATCAACGAATTGTTTTTTGTCCTCTATATATTTTACTCTTGCTATTGTAAGGTGGGGCTTGAAGCCTTTCTCTTTCTTGAACAATTTTTTGAGGTTTTCATCAATATTTTTCTGCAGCTCCAATACCTGCTCTTCCGGCTTTAAACCAACCCACACAACTCTGATGTAATCTTCACTTGGAAAAACCCTAATAGAATCCAAATTAACGGAAAAAGGCTTAAATGCAATCTCTTTAAGACTTTTATTCAAAATCTCTACTTTATCAGGCTGCACTTCCCCAAGAAATTTCAATGTTAAGTGCATATTGTCTTTATTCACAAGCCGTATTTTATTCTTGCTGCTATCATTACTCTTTGCTATTCCTTGTTGTATTCCGCATAAATAGTCTTTTATTTCTTTAGGGATTTCAATCGCTATGAATAGCCTCATGTAAATATTTTTGGAATAAGACTATTTAAATCTAATCAAAAAATAAAATAAGAAAAACTAAAATTATTCCCCAGTATTTTCCCCAAAGTCTTCGGTATCTTCTACTTCCTGGTCTTCTTCAGCCGCAGGCTCGGAACTTTCTTCTGCGCTTTCTTCCCGATGTGCGCTTTCGCCGACAACTTCTGCAAAGCCAACTTTGCGCAGCACTTTCGTCACTCTTATCCTTACTTCCTGGCCTTCTTTCGTGCTTGGCACAAACAAAACAAAACCTTCTTTCTTTGCTATTCCGTCTCCCTTCTCTCCTACAGCCTCTATCTTTACATCTAATTCGTCTCCGACATTAACCGGAGCCTGCCTAAACCCTCTATCTTGTTGCATATTTTATTTATACCTCACAAACTGTAATTTTCCTGGGAAATTCCTAAGAAAACCCAAGCGTTAGAATAGGGAAGTTATATTTAAATATATATGTTTTTGTATGTCAAAAAGCTAAACCGCCATCGACATTAATTACCGAGCCAGTAATATAGCGTGATTTTTCCGATGCCAAGAAAACAACCACATTTGCGACATCCTCAGGATTGCCTTCTTCCTTCAATGGTATCATATACCTAAGAATCTTCCTTTTGAAAAAAGGCATGTCTTTTATTATATCTGTCTTTATGAATCCGGGAGCAATAGCATTTACTGTTATCTTCCTTTTGCCAAGCTCTTTTGCTAAAGATTTGGTAAGCCCTATTATTCCAGCTTTTGCAGCCGCATAGTTAGTCTGGCCAAAGTTGCCATACTGCCCTACAATAGACGATATGTTAATTATCCTGCCACCTTCCCCCATGAACTGGAGGGCTTGCTTGGTAACGTTAAATATGCTGCTTAAATTGGTGTTTATGACGTTATTCCATTCTTCCTGCGTCATATTCCTCAATGTCCTGTCTCGGACAATGCCTGCATTATTTACCAGTATGTCAATTTTTTTAAATTCCGCTTTTGCGCTTTCAAACATTTTAGCAACTTCATTATAATCAGAAACATCAGCCTTTACCGCTATAGCTCTATTCCCTAGCTTTTTTATTTTATCAACCAGCTCCTCAGCCTTCTTGTTGCTGCTGGCATAATTAACTATAATATCTGCACCTTCTTTTGCTAGCTCAAATGCTATGGCATTCCCAATGCCTCTTGAAGCTCCGGTAACTAACGCTACTTTTCCTTTTAGCATATCATTTAACTCCGGCAACATAAGCCCATTCACATTGCCAGGCTTTATCGTCTGCTAAGGGATTGTTTTCCCTAAGCTCATCAAAAAGCTGCAATGAAGCTTGGGTTATTAATTCATCTCTATCTAGAACCTCTTTTTCATTTGGCTCTAAACCGCCCACTTCAGGCAGCATTCCCGCCTGCAGCCTTTTTACCTTTAAAAAGTCAAGATAATCAGAATACTTCACTCTGAAGCATGAGTAGTACTCTTTTATTTGCCGGAATCCGGCGTCCTTAACAGTTCCTAGATAATCTTTAATATCCCTAGGGTACGGAAAAATAAATTTTCTTTGTGGCAAAAATTCTTTTATCCGCTTATCAAGGCCTTCCCTATACTCTCTGAATTTTGGCATTTTTTTTATTAATTCTATTGCAATATCATGCACCCTATAAACGGTGGAATCCAGCATAAGAGCGCCTTTTGGCTTGCCTTTCCTCTCGATATTCCCGCTATTGAAAATAAAAGACCCATTGGGCTTTAAGGAATCAAAAATACCCCTGAAAGTTCCTTTAAGATTCGGAACCAGGTGGATTGTATTGGCTGATAGCACCTGGTTAACAGACTCTTTACCCACTGTTTCAGATAAGGTTGAGTAATGATCGTTTTTCTTTTCCAAAACAAAAAATCTTACATTTGGCTTTGAATGCAAATGCTCATAAGCTTTGCCAAGCCATGCCGGAGAGTTATCCACAAGCCATAATCTTATCTTGCTATCAAATTTTTTTAGGATCCTGGCAGAAGATGTTCCTGTTCCAGCCCCGAAATCAACTACGATGTCATTTTCCCTAATTCTCGGAGCAACAAATTCTGTCAGCTTATCTACACAATCATGCAGCCAAGAAGCATTAATAACTGCATTATGAAAAGCAATCGCACCGCTAGAGGCAGGCCTGTCCGGCTTCCACGATTCTGGTTCTTTTATAGTTACTGCAATAGACATTTTATATCATTAGGAATGAGCAAGAACTTTTTAAATCTTGTCTTTTTAAGATACTATTCATCTTTTCGAATGATGCATCTTCTTGGCTCTTATTTTTGTGAGACTCCGCAATTTATTTCTTCCCAACTTAAGAAATATTTTTGCTGCTTCTGCTGGGGTTCTTCCCTTGAGCCCTGGTGTAGATTGACAAAGTTATGTATGATATGCCTTAGATTAAGAAACGCCTCAGCACCACTAGGGGTAATAAATCCTCCAGAGATATTTAAATCATTCGTTTAATAGAATAGTACAAATAAGCGTTAGATTTATTAATGATACATAGAAATATAGCCTAAAATGAATTCAAATAATATTAAGGCAGAGGTTGCTGTAATAGGTGCAGGGCCAGGAGGCTATGTAGCAGCAATAAGGCTGGCGCAGCTCGGCAAAAACGTCATTTTGGTAGATAAAGACAAGCTTGGCGGGATATGCCTTAATTACGGCTGCATTCCATCCAAGGCAATGATTTATGCAGCTGAATTTCTCGACAAGATAAAGAGATCAGAAAGTATGGGCATCAGCGTTGGCAAGGTTACAATGAACTTCAACAAGATGCAAGAATGGAAGAATGGAATAATATCCCAGCTAAATAACGGCATTGAGCTGTTATGCAAACAGAACAAAATAAAAATTGTCAGGGGAGAAGCATATTTCGAAGGCTCAAATAAATTGAAAGTGGCAGATGGCAAGAATATTAATTATGTTGAATTCGAAAAGGCTGTAATTGCAGTTGGCTCAAAACCAGTCGAATTGCCGGAATTTAAGTTTGACGGAAAGAAAATAATAAGCTCAACTGAAGCATTGTACCTTAACAAAATTCCAAAAAATCTTGCAGTTATAGGCGGAGGTTATATAGGGCTGGAATTAGGCACTGTGTATGCTAAGCTTGGAAGCAAAGTCAACATTATAGAGATGGAAGGGCAGATCCTGCCGGGTTTTGATAAGGAAATAGTCAATGTGCTGCAAAATAATTTGGAAAAATTAGAAGTTGGAATATATATTAATTCAAAAGCCAGCAAGTTTGATAACGGAAAAGTAAGCATAGAATCGAAGGACAAAGGGAATCTGGCGATTGATGCAGATAATGTACTTGTAGCTGTAGGAAGAATTCCAGCGACAAATAATATGGGGCTTGAAAATGCAAAAGTAAAGTTGGACGATAAGGGATTCATTAAGGTTAATGAAAATTTGATGACAAATGATAGGAATATTTATGCCATTGGAGATGTTTCTACAGGACCGATGCTGGCCCATAAGGCTTCAAGCCAGGGAAAATTTGTTGCAGAGGCAATAGCAGGAAACAAAGATGCCTATGAAAATATTGTTGTGCCTGCAGTAATATTTACAGATCCTGAAATTGCTGCAGTTGGCATGGATGAGAAAGAAGCCAAAGGTAAAGGCATCAGGATAAAGACCGGAAAATTCCCTTTTAGGGCATCAAGCAGGGCAATGACAAGGAATGCCATAGAAGGATTTGTCAAGGTAATTGCAGAAGAAAAAAGCAACAAAATTTTAGGTGTTCAAATTGTTGGAAGCGAAGCTTCTGATCTTATAAGCGAAGCAGCTTTGGCAATAAGGATGAATGCTACTTTAGGTGATTTGGCTTTGACAATACACCCACATCCTACCTTAAGCGAAAGCTTAATGGAAGCAGCAGAAGCGACAATGGGGAAAGCCATACATATATTGAATCCGAAGTAACCATCACGGGCGTGTCTAAAAAATGAATGTTAGCATCAATTCCAACACAACATGGATTGCTTCGTCACTTTTTACATTTACGAAACAAAGTCCAATGCGGCACACAAACACTTTAATAATAAAAAAGTATAATGAAATAGGATATTATATAAACAAATGAGAGTTACAAACAGATGAGCATCGAAAGATCAATTTTAATGGACGATTAGTTAATGGACAGTCAAACAATGAGAATATCAAACAAAAACATCATTCCAATTATCATTGGGCTACCGCGAAGCTATTTTTAGACACACTCTAACCATCACATCGCTCTTTTTAGTATATGCACGCTGGTTATGCTGCCTGCACCACCAGTATTGTGCGCCAAGCCATAATTGACGTTATCCACCTGCCTGTCTTTTGCATTTCCTGTTAGCTGCAGAAAAAGCTCATATATCTGGCTTACCCCAGTAGCGCTGATAGGATGCCCCTTTGCTTTCAATCCTCCAGATGTATTCACAGGAAGCTTGCCATTAATTTTTGTTATTCCTTGCCTAATAAGATAATGTCCCTCGCCTTTTTTGCAAAATCCCAAATCTTCGTAAGAAATAAGCTCAACAGGAGTAAATGCATCATGGACCTCTGCTATATCTACTTCTTTTGGGGATATATTTGCCTCCTGATATGCTATTTTTGCAGCATTTATTGTCGAGTCCCAAGAGGTCATATCTTCCCTTTCAAAGCTTGCCAACTTGCTTGTGCTTAACCCAGATCCAGCCAATTCAACTCCAGTTTTATTCCGGCTTATTATAGTAGCAGCAGCGCCATTACAAGGTATGCTGCAGTCAAACAGCCTTAATGGAGAAGCAACCACTGGAGATTTTTTTATCATATCCAATGTAACTTTCTTTCCATAAAACCTTGCTTTGGGGTTGAGAAAAGCATTCTCGTGGTTTTTTAATGCCACTAATGCAAGATCATCTTCCGTAGCGCCATACTTTTCCATATATTGCTGGGCAACAAGGGCATTCTGGGCAGGAAAAATAACACCCTCAGATTGTTCATAAATACGCTCGCCGCCCATGAACATCTCATCCGTTATATTTTCCGACAAATTTGCAACAAGCTTCTCAAATCCAATCACGAGTATATTCCTCATATTGTTCTTTTTTTGAAATTCTGCAGCATTCCACAATGCAGTTCCTCCGCCACCGCAGCCTGCAGGGACTGTTATTATAGGCATTTTTTTCTGGAACATGCTGCTCATCATTGGGCCTGTATGCCTCTGCCTCTCGCCATTGGTTTCAGGTTCACAGTTTGAGACGAAAACAGCTTCTATCTCTCTCATGCTTACATTTCCTGAATCAAGAGCCTCGTTTACGCATTCATATACGCGTTCGTAAGAGCTTCTTTCATCAACGTCAAACTTCGTCATTCCTGCCCCCTTTATGTAAATAGCCATTTTCTAGAAACCGTTTTTTATTTTTGCACCAAACTTAAAAATTTTTGATTTTATTTTGTCTACAACAGTAATCCCCTCCTTTTCAGGGTTCTCTAGGATGCTTTTTAGCAATATAATTTTTTCAAGGTCATCTATATCATCTGTTATTTCTGCGATAGGAGTTATTCCTAACGATTTTATTTTTTCAATCGCGCCATTTCCATATGCAACCAAGCGGTTTTTATCTGCTATCATATCTTTTGTCAGCTGGGACCCTATGGCAAGGTTAATCTCCTGCCCAGATAAGCCCACCAGCTTAGCTGTCGCTTTTATTGCCGAATTAAAAATGTAAGGATTAGCTTTTCCGTCAATAAGCTTTATTTTTGGATGCGCACTTTCATTTTTTTTAGCAGGCTTGAGAGCGAACTTTATAGCTTCCAATTCATCTCCTACTACCTCTATTGTTTTTTCGTTACAATTTCCTAAGCCCAAAGAACCACATTCTTTTAGGTATTGAGGCATTTCCAACATCCCCATTTCCACGAAAACTACATCCAAAGCAACAGGGTCTTTGCTCGCAAAAAGCATATTCAAGAAAGCAGGCTCTCCAAGAGATGTCGGGCCTTGGCCATGCATGCCTATTGTTGCGTCCCCTATGCTTAGGAAACGAGGTAGAGTTTTAAGCAGCTTGGGCAACGTCTTTTCTATATCATGCTCAAACATAATTTTCTGGGTATCTTTATGCGTGCACCTCATCATGTTCTCAACCGCTCCAGAAACTCCGATCTGGGAGTTGGTTTTCATAACCGGAATGTTTATCACCTTCCTTTCAATAAAATTCTTAGCAATCCTGAACTTAATCCCATCAGCTTCTTTTTCTACATACTCTGCCTTTTCAAGGTCAACAAAACCTATATTGTGCTTTTCGCATACTTCTAAAATCCCCGATTTTTTTGCAGAATCTAACGTATCATTTCCAATCATTGCCTGTTCAGCTACGATTATATCATTGATATTCTTTTCTTTCAGTAAAGTTATCAGAGCATCAAGTATTTTTGGGTTAGTATTTACCGCTGTATAGCTGTAAGCTGGCTCTATTATGCTCGGCTTTATCAGCACTTTATCATTCTCCATTACATCAAAAGAGTTTAGTAACTCCAAGGATGATTTTAAAGCCTCGTACAAGTCATATTTTATTTTTGTTGCAATAACGGCACTGTCGGATTTCGCCTTTTCAATTTTGTATTCATCTCCTATCTTATAGTCCTTCATAGTCTTTTTTGGCATCCTGTTACCATGTTCGTCCTCAAGCAGAATAACATTGTATGGTATAATTGGGTGCATTGGAGAAGGTATGTTTACTTTCGTTATACCTATAACTCTTGCTTTTCTGCTTACCTGCTTCTTTATGGGGCCTTTGCAGTAAATGCATTTTTGGATAGGATACATCCATTTTTTGTTGTCCTTTTCACAAATCCATCTTATTATCATCGCTAACCACCAATATGCTTCATTATATGCACTGTAACCGTGCTTCCTACCCCACCTACATTGTGGGCCAAGCCTATTCTTGTATTATCAAGCTGTCTTTTGCCAGCTTGCTTTTTCATTTGCCTTACTATCTCATATATCTGGCTTACACCGGTAGCGCTGACCGGATGCCCCTTCGCTTTCAATCCCCCTGATGCGTTTACCGGAAGATTTCCATTAATTTTGGTTATGCCTTTTTTTATCAGCTTCTTGCCTTCCCCCCTTTCAGCGAAACCAAGGTCTTCGTAAGCCATCAGCTCAACAGACGTAAAAGCATCATGCAGCTCAACAAAATCAATGTCTTTAGGGGTTATTCCAGCTTGCTGGTAAGCGGATTCTGCCGTTAGTCTTGTGGCTGCCCATGAAGTCATATCCCTCGACTCAAATGCTGATAGCCTGTCGGTGCATAATGAAGATCCTATTATCTCTATATCACTTTTTTCAGTGCTTATTATCGCAGCAGCAGCCCCATCAACGGAAATGCTGCAGTCAAACAGCCTTAATGGAGAAGCAACCACTGGAGATTTTTTTATCATATCCAATGTAACTTTCTTTCCATAAAACCGGGCTTTAGGGTTGAGAAAAGCATTTTCGTGGTTTTTTAATGCCACTAATGCAAGATCATCTTTTGATACATTATATTTAAGCATATATTGCTGTGCAATAAGCGCATTCTGGGCAGGAAAGTTTAGCCCTTCTGTCTGCTCATATATCCTTTCTGAAGCCATCATCAAATTGTCCGTCATGGAGCTGGTTGGCCCATTCGAGAGCTTGTCAACACCAACTACAAGGATATTTCCGGCTTTGGAATTAACAGCATC
>Ga0209541_10007292_pt1 | contig 18650 bp, 18 predicted proteins | sample RifCSPlowO2_01_FD_184027 | JGI IMG/M metagenome (GOLD analysis project Ga0209541, IMG submission 184027) | Groundwater microbial communities from Rifle, Colorado - Rifle CSP2_plank lowO2_0.1 (SPAdes) (version 2) | ecosystem: Environmental > Aquatic > Deep subsurface > Groundwater | place... | reverse complement strand
CCCTCGCCATGCTCCCAAATAATGCAGGCACGCTTTATAAATGGTTTTTGCGGAAGCTTTGCATGGAGCTGGACGACGACATAGAAACCATAGCCAGGGGGAGCATCTGGCACGGGCTCAACACGCTGATTTTCAAGTTCCTCTCCTTCCTCTACACCATAATAATCGCAAGGATGGTGCTGCAGGAGGAGGTCGGCGTATTCTACTTTGCGCTCGGCTTGGTCGGGCTGGTGGGCATATTCTCAGATGCCGGCTTCACACAGGCAATAGCCCGGTACGTGCCTTATTACCTTGGCAAAAAGGACACAAAGTCGGCCTCGCTTGCCATAAGGGTATCCTGGGACATAAGCGTCATACTTGGGCTTATCCTCGCAGCCGCGCTCTTCCTCCTTGCCGAGTCATTTGCCGCATTCTTTTCCAACCTCCCATTGGCAGGCGTGCTCCGCATACTGGCAATCTACGTGTTCGTCTACCAGATATTCAACATAATCGCCTCCTGGCTCATTGCCTTCAAGAAGGTGAGGGAAGCCTCAAACGGCGCCAATCTTCAGAATGCGGTCAAGCTCCTCCTTACGCTCGGCTTCATTCTCTACGCCGCGTGGGCTGACGCACAGGCGCTTGCAATAGCCACCATCCTCTCCTTTGTTGTCTCCACTGCCTACCTATACTTGAAGGCAAGGAAGGAAACTGCGCGGCTCCCAGCCCTTCAGGAAGAAGCGGGCAGGCGCACCGGCTATTGGAAGATGATGCGCGAGATGGGCGGATTCGGCATGACCATGATTTTCGTGCTCCTCATGGCAACGCTGGTTACCTATACGGACAGGCTGCTCCTGGGCTACTTCCTCAAAGGCGGGGCAAACGCGCAGATAGCAATCTACAGCATTGCAACCGGCCTGGCAAGCCTGGTGGGGCTTTTCGCAGCCTCAATAATGGCCATTTTCTACCCTGTCATATCCGAAATACACGGCAGGGGGGATGAGAAGAAAAGGAACGCTGCCTGCGGCACGGCAATCCGCTGGATACTGTTCTCCTCGCTTCCCATTGCCGCCTTCCTTATTGCATTTTCCAGCCCCATGCTGCACCTGCTTTACGGCGCGGCATACGAGCCCGGCGCGCTGGTCCTCTCACTCTTCTCAATAGGCATATTCGCAAGCCTGCTGGGAACCGCGCAGCGCACCGCGCTTGCGGGCATGCGGAGGCTGGACGTGGAGCGCAACGTGGCAATAGTCACCTTTGTGGGGAATGCGATTCTCAACGCGCTTTTCATCCCGATTTGGGGGATAAACGGCGCGGCTCTCGCAAGCATGCTCGCTTTGCTTGGCATGGCCGTGCTCAACCAGTACTATGCGAACAGGATAATGAAGTTCTCATTCCCCCCTTCTGCATGGAAGAACCTTGCGGCAGGCGCAGCGGCGCTTGCCGTGCTTGCAGCGCTGGAATCCTTTGCTTACCGCACAATAGTCTCGCTGCCCATCCCGGCTGACAGCGGCACAATAGCCTCCCTCGTAATAGCCAAGGCAATCACGCTTGCCGCGCTTGCAGTGTTCGCGGCAATCGGCGCGGCTCTCTACCTCGTACTCATAAACATCATGCGGCTGTTCGAGCAGGAGGACGCCGAAGTGTTCAGGAGGATTGCCGCAAAAACAGGCATGCCCTCTGGGCTGCAAAAGCTTGCGGCAAGGATAATTTTCTGGAACCAGCATGAAATACGCTGATGGTGCATGCCATGTCCTCTATCGTAATCGGAGCATCCGGATTGGTGGGCTACGAGTTTTACCGCCAGTGCGGGGAAAAGGATGAATGGCACTTTACTTACAGGAGCAGGAAGCTGCACGACTTCCTTTCGCTTGATGCCACTGATGCCGATGCAGTATCTGAAATAGTGGGCGAGCTCGAGCCCACGCTCATCATCCTCCCCGCGGCATACGCAAACGTGAACGGCTGCGAAACAGACAGGACGCTTGCGCACAAGAACAATGTCGGCATTGTAAAGAACGTGCTGGATGCAGCCGGCGACAACGCAAAGCTCGTCTTCTTTTCGTCAGATTACCTCTTCGACGGGAAAAACGGCCCCTACGATGAGGAGGCAAAACCAAATCCCCTCAATTACTACGGAAAACTCAAGCTGGAATGCGAGCAAGCCATTGCTTCATCAGGCAAACAGCATCTCATCATCCGCACCACTGGCATATTCGGCTGGGAGGCACAGCGGAAAAACTTCCTCTACAGGGTAATGGACACGCTTGGCGCAGGAAAGCCGCTTGAACTTCCCAATGACCAGGCAGCAAATGCCACTTATGTCCGCGACCTGGTCTCTGCAACGCTTGAGCTTCTGGACATGAAGAAAACAGGCGTTTACAATGTGGCAGGGCCGGAAATATTCTCCAAATGGGCGCTGGCAAGGGAATACGCCGGTTTCTTGAAGCTTGACCAGTCGCTCATAGTTGGCAAGCCGACAAGCGAGTTCCCCTCCATTGCACCCCGCCCCCTGAAAGGCGGGCTGAAAATAGGGAAGATAGAGAAGCTGGGGATAAAGATGCGGAAAGTAAAGGATGCATTGGCAGACATGTTGAAGCGCAAGCGGCTGGATGACTCCTACCAATAAACGAGTGTTTTTTAAACACCCCAAACCCATTCATTGCAGGCCGATAAAATGGATGTTGTAAAATCCTCGATTGACGAGCACCTTTCAGTGCTGCAGGCAGTTGGCAAGGAGAATTCAGGTCAGGCAGCGGCAGCCGCACAGAAAATAACAGACTGCCTGAAAAACGGCGGAAAGATACTGATTTGCGGGAATGGCGGAAGCGCAGCCGACTCGCAGCACTTCGCAGCCGAGCTTGCGGGGCGCTACAAGAAGGAAAGAAAGGCATTGGCAGCAGTCTCACTCACCACAGACACATCCGCACTCACTGCAATCGGCAACGATTATGGCTTTGAGCGCATCTTTGCAAGGCAGGTTGAGGCTCTGGGCAGGCAAGGCGATGTCCTGGTGGCGCTTTCCACTTCGGGCAATTCCCCCAACATTCTTGCCGCAATAGAAACAGCGAAGAAGCAGGGCATGGCAGCAATAGGAATGACTGGCGCAAGCGGGGGCAAGATGAAATCCATGTGCGACCTGTGCATCTGCATCCCTTCCTCAAACACCCCGCGCATACAGGAGGCGCATATCACGCTCATACATGCAATCTGTGAAATAGTGGACAGCGAGTTTTCAAAATAAAGTGGTGCAGCAATGCCGCCTTTCAAAAAAGCACGCATACTTGTCATCGGGGACGCCATGGTTGACCGCTACCTCTACGGCACTGTGGACCGCATGTGCCCCGAGGCGTCGGTCCCCGTTCTCAGCTTCAAAAGCGAGGAGCGGCACATAGGCGGCGCAGGTCTGGTGGCAGTGTCGCTTGCTTCCCTCGGCTGCGAGCCGGTTTTCGTTTCAGTTGTCGGCGGCGATGATGAGGGAAAGGAACTCGCTTCCATGCTCAGGAAAGCGAATGTGGCAGCGCATCTCTCCACTGAAAAAGGCAGGAAAACCACGGTGAAAACCCGCTTCATGAAGAGCAACCATCCTCCAAAGATGCTTCTCCGCGTGGATGCGGAGGAAACGCAGCCCATTAATGCAGCGACAGAAGAGGCGGTGATAAATTCGGTAAAAGCCAACCTTCCCACCTGCGAGCTTGTCGTCATTTCCGATTACCTGAAAGGCATGCTTACTCAAAAAGTGATTTCTGCGGTAATAGCAGAGGCTGCAAAGGCGGGCAAAAAGGTGATAGTGGACTCCAAAAAGGGTCTTGCCCGCTTCAAGGGGGCGTATCTTGCCATCCCCAACGCAAAAGAGCTGGCGCTTGAGTTCGGCAAGGAGCATTCCAACGATGACGCGGTAATCATTCCTCTTGCAAAAAAGCTCGCAACGCAGCTTGGCGAGCCGCTCATAGTAAAGCGCAGCGAGAAGGGCGCCACGCTTATTGAAAAGGACGCTGCGCTCACAGTCCCATCATCTGCACAAAAAGTGGCAAGCGTGGTCGGCGCGGGCGACATATTCGTAGCCATTGTTGCCGCCTGCGTCTGCAGCGGCATTCCCCTCAAAAAGGCGGTTGAAACGGCGAACACGGGCTGTGCAATTGCAATAGGAAGGGACAGGCCGAGCATTTCAGCCTCAGATTTCTAAGCCAGGTTGTCTTATGGGAAAGCTCCTCACCCTTGCACAGGCGAAAAAAGTGCGCGCTGCATTGAAAGCCTCCAAAAAAACTGTTGTATTCACCAACGGCGTCTTCGACCTGCTGCACAAGGGGCACGAATCCATCCTGAAAAAATCAAAGAAGCTCGGCAATGCCCTTTTCGTTGGGCTGAATTCCGATGCATCCGTGAAAAGGATAAAGGGCCCCTCCCGACCGATTTTCGGGGAGAAAATCCGCGCCAGGATGCTTTGCAGCCTGCCTTCTGTGAATTACGTAGTCATCTTCAACGAGCGCACTCCATTGCGCCTCCTTTCCAGCCTGAAGCCGGACATACACGTGAAGGGCGGCGACTGGAAGGGCAAGGCACTCCCTGAAAGGAAGCTGGTGGGGTCATGGGGCGGCAAAGTAAGGATAGTGGATAGCGGCAAGTCCATCTCCACTACAGAGCTTATAGCCAAAATGAAAAATCCGGTCGGCTCGCGCCGACCAGCTCTCGAGCGCTTCCGCGCTCAAGAAGGTGGCAAATAATGTCCCTGAAATATGCACTTCGGCTCCACAAGGCGCAGAATGCAGCAGACGAGCACCTGTTCCCCCTTTTCTGCCGATTCCTTTCCCTCTTCAAAAGAAAAGGCGGGCTTCCGGAAAAGCCAAAACGAATCCTTTTCATCCGCTTTTCCGGATTGGGCGACGCAATACAGTCCCTTCCCACGATAAAGCGGCTGAAGGAGAAGTTTCCCCGCGCCTCCATTGCGGTTCTCTGCGTGCCGCGCAACAAGGAGGCATTCCAGCACCAGAAGCTCATAGATGATGTGCTGGTGATGGCAAGAAGCAGCATGCCCCTTTCCATTCCGCTATACATCCTCAGAAACTTCCGCTCCTTTGACCTGTGCATTGACACGGAAGAGGGCTTCAGGCTGGCAGCCATGCTCTCCTTCTTCCTCTCCAAGCGCACAATCGGCTTTTCCTACAAGGAAGGAAACATGCTCTATGATGCCTCTGTAAAGGGCGATGAGTCAGAACACGGCGTCACAAGGCTGGCAAAACTGCTGCTGCCCCTGGGAATAAAGTTCAAGCCCAAGGAACTGGTTCCCCTGAATACGAGCGAGCAATACCGAAAACTAATAGAGGTGCGCTTCCAGCAATTGGGCATCAATCCCAAGAAAGACTTGCTCGTAGGGATACACGCATTTGCCGCGCCCACTTCAGTTTGGCGCGCTTATCCGCCCGAGCGAGTGGTGGAGCTCATAAAGCAGCTCCGCGCAGGCGGCTGCAAGATAGCGCTCACAGGCATCTCCTCGGACTCCACCACAGCAAAGCAAGTGATTGCGGCGGTTGGCGACCCGAGCTGGCTTTATGACTTTTCCGATTTGCCTTCAGATGCGCTATTTTACCTCATCAGCAAATACTCGCTTCTCATCTCGATTGACAGCGGCCCAATGCATATCGCTGCCGCACAGGGTGTGCCTGTAATCGGGCTTTTCGGACCCAAGCCGCCCTCTGTTTCAGGCCCCTATCCTCTCAGCAAATTCGTAGTCTTCCACAAGATTCCCAAAGGGCACAAGCACGAGTGGAGCAAGGCATGGGCGCACGGCTGCGCGCCGGAATACATAAAGCAGATTACGGTTGATGAAATCTATTCAGCAGCAAGGAAAATACTCGGGATAAAAGTAAAGAAGGCAAAGTTCAGCGCAAAGGATTTCCTGATAAGGGCTTCCTAGTTGCTACTTCTTCCATTCGTACGGGAACTTCTTGCTGTGGGGGTCTTCCCTCATTATTTCATCCGGGTCGTGCGGCATTGTCGAGCAGTTTGCCACTATTGCATCCTCATGCCCCATCCCCTGGAAGCCGTTCCAGACCAGGGGAGGGATGGTAACAAGCTTGTAGTTCTCCGTGCTCAGGGGTATTTCCATTACTTCCCCCTTTGTCTCTGACTCTTCCCTGTCGTCGTAAAGCACGAGGTTTATCGTTCCCTTAACCACCGCATAGTTCAAAGTCATCTTTTTGTGAATGTGCCAGCCCTTTACAACGCCGGGGTGCACTGTAGAAAAATATATTTCGCCGAATTTCTCAAAGTGCGGAGAGTCGTTCCGCAGCATGTGCATTATGCTGCCGCGCTCGTCGCGGATTATCTTGAGGTCGGTTATTTTCACCCCTTCAATCATCAGCATCACTTCTTGCTGGCAAAATAAGATTTGTACCAGTCTGCTGTTTCCTTGAGCCCCTTGTCTATGCCCCATTCGGACTTCCAGCCAAGCACTTTCCTTGCTTTGCTCGCATCAAGGTGCTGCTTCTTTATTTCGTACAAAGGCTCGTTTTTCACGTCTGGCTTGAGGCCGGGCTTGCCTGCTGCTTTCAGGATTTTCTGCACTAGCTGCAGGACAGTAAGCTGCTGCTCGTTTGAGAAGTTGAATGCTTCGCCGCGGAGTTTCATCGCGCCTGTTTTTTCGCCAAGCGCCATGTATGCTGATGCCGCATCCTTCACGTAAATGTAGTCGCGGATGTACGAGCCGTCGCTTCGGATAATGGGCCGCTCGTTTGAGTACGCACTCTTGAGAGTGCCCGGCACAATGCGCGAGAAATTCAGGTCGCCCCCTCCGAAGAAGTTGCCGCAGCGGGAAATTGAAACCGGCATTCCGTATGTCGCGCCGTAGGACTGTGCGAGCAGGTCAGCGCAGCTCTTTGAAACGTCGTATGGGAAGCGCCCCTGCATGGGCGAGTCTTCCGTATAGGGGAGCTTTTTCTGCTCGCCGTATGCCTTGTCCGAGGATGCCACCACCACTGCGGAGACGAGCTTGTCGTGCGTTCTGCATGCTTCAAGAACGTTCCAGGTGCCCTCAATATTCGCGCGGAAGGTGGATACCGGGGAGCGCACGCCCCTCTGGACAAGCGCCTGCGCGCCAAGGTGGAATGCTATTTCCGGCTCGTATTCGTTCACCGTCCTTTCAACAGAGCCGTAATCCTCCACTTCGCCGCGCGCAACATTTACTTTCCTGTCAAGGCTTTCCATGAAGAAGAGGGAATCGGGAACAAGGTCGCGCACTAAGCAAGTGACCTGTGCGCCGTTTTCAATGAGTGACTTCACAAGATAAGGGCCCACAAGACCGGTTGCACCCGTTACAAGCACGGATTTTCCGGAGTAAAAGGATTTTGCCATAGAACCACTCAACTTTACCTCTTAGCCCAGGGCATATTCTTGCACATAGCATTCAGGTCCACATAGTCTTTATATGTATCCATGGCGTGCCAGAAGCCCTCATGCACGAACATTGAAAGCTGCCTCTTTCCCACCAGCGCATTCAGCGGCTCCTTCTCAAGCACGCATGAAGCATCGGAAGAAAGCAAACCCAAGAACTCGCGCTTGAAGACAAAGTAGCCACCGTTTATGAAGTCCGCCAGCACCGGCTTTTCCACGAACCGCTGCACTATTCCGTCAGTGCCTGCCTGTATCAGGCCCCATTTGGAGTGCGGGTGCACTGCTGTGAGAGTGCCGATTGTTTTTTGCTTCCTGTGGTATGCCAAAAGTGCGTCAAGAGGGGCATCAGTCAGCCCGTCGCCGTATGTCACGAAGAAATTGTCTTCCGTTATGTGCTTTTCAACCCGTTTTATCCTGCTTCCGGTCTGCGAGTCAAGCCCGGTGTCCTCCACAATCACGTCCCAGCCCTTGCCAATGTTCCTGCCGCCGCCAAAGTAATCGCGTATTGCCCCGCCCTTGTAGCCCGTGCAAAGGATGAACGATTTGAACCCATGCCGCGCGTAGCAGTCCATGATGTGCCAGAGTATCGGCTTTCCGCACACCTCCACCATGGGCTTGGGCACGCGGTCGGTCTCCTCGCGAAGCCGCAGGCCCATGCCCCCGCAGAGTATGACTGCATGCATCTTTTCAGGCAATTTTTCACCTTCCACGTCGGAGAGGATATGAAACCTCACCTTTTAAAGCCTGCATTTTACGTTCGGCTCCCCTTTTGCGCATAGAAGAAAGGCGAGGCGGACTCCTCGTGCTCAAGCTGCACGGAAAAGCCCGCCTTCCTCACCATGGCTGCAAACTTTTCCGGGCTGCCTGCTGACTTGTGTATTTCCCCCATAAGCTCATTGCACTTCTCCCAGCAGGAGGAATTCTCAAATATGGGGAATTCCGCGCCCTCCACGTCGCACTTTACCAGCTCGGGCTGCACGCCCTCTGATGCGGCAAACTCGTCCATGTTCCGTGTCTCCACTTCCTCACTTCCCGTGCTGCCCTCCATTTCCAGGAGCGAGTGCGCATGGCTCACAGGCGCAAGGTAAAGGGTTGCCCTGCCTTTTTTTGCGCCCATGCCGAGCCTGAAGCATTTCACATTGGCAAGAGAAGAGCAGTTTTTCAGCAGCACCTCGAAGTTTTTCTGCGAAGGCTCGACAGCGTATATTTTCGCGCCAGGGAAGCACGCTGCAAGGTATGCGGTGGCATAGCCGACGTTCGCCCCAAGGTCGAATATCACCTTCGGCTTTGTGCCAGAGCGCGGCAGGTATATCTCAAGCATGAATACCTCGTCAAAAGCCCAGAAGTTGGACGGTTCTGAAAAGCATATCCTGGCTTTCTTGCCTGATGCAGAGCGCACCGTTGCCCAGAAAGGCAGGAATGGGGAAAGCCCCAGCCGCACGCGAAGCTGGAGGCAGGAGTAAAGGTAAAGAAGCTTGAGCCTGTCCAGAGGCCCGACCCCATGCTTCATGCAAAGCCCGATGCTCCTGCCCAGCCTGCCTATTGCCCCCATCGGGCATCTCTTCGTCTGAAAGGTATTTAAATAAAGCATGGCACCCTACTATTCGTCATAGGTGCTTTAGTGAAAACCATCCTCTTTGTCCCGTGCAACGCCCTTCAGGTGCGGCGCTTTGCCCTTGTCAAAAAACGCCTGCCGCAGGGCGTGAATGTCATCTCAGTCAGCAACAGGAATTTCATCAAGCTGGGGGCAGAGGAGGAGCTGGAGAAAGAGGGAATGGGATTCGTGCGGCTCAGTGGCTTGTCTATAAGGCACTGCGACAAAATACTGGACAAATGCGGCGCAGGCATCGTGGTGCTTGGCAACGACTCGGACTACATTTCCTATCTTTTTGCGCTTGCGGCAAAAAAGCGCGGCATCCCCTCCTTAATGGTGCAGGACGGCGCAATAGCGTCGCTTAATGCGCCTCCAAGGCAGCTTTCTCTCGGCCACATCGGCAACCTTGCCAGGATTTACACTCCCCACTATATGTTCGGCAGGGGTGCAGCCAAGCTCTACAGCCGTATCTCCGGCGTTCCTGGGCCCATGCTGAACAGGATGGGCACGTACTGCACAGGCATTGCCGCATGGGGGGGATTTTCGAAAAGGATTTTTTTGGCAAGGGGCGCGCCTGAAAGCGCTCTGCATGTGACCGGCAACCCCACTTTTGACGAGATTGCAGGCAAAAAGGCAAGCAAAGCCAAAAGCCAGCAGCAACACAAGTCAATCCTTTACGCAACTTCGGACATGGCAGGCGCCAGGCTTTGGTCAAAGGACGAAGTCAGGCAGGCTGCGGAAAACGTGGCAGCAGCGGCTGAAAGCATCGGGGCAAAACTCATTCTCAGGCCGCACCCATCTGAAAACAAGGGAATTTACGCACTCCTGGGCAACCGCTACTCCGGCCTCAAAATACAAGGCGAAGGCAGGCTTTACGATGCCATCAGGCAGGCAGACGCAGTGCTTGCCGACATATCCACAGTGGCGTTCGAGGCAATACTTCTCGGCAAGCCTGTGGGGATAGTGAATTTCACAGGCAGGGAGGTTTCCTCCAACTACCCCCAAGCATATGTTAAAAGCGGTGCGGCGCTACCGATAAGTGGAAAGGGCGATGCCGCCAGCCAGCTTCGCAGGATGCTGCATGACAAAAAAACGGCAAGCGCACTGCAAAAAGGGCGGGAAAGATTCATCAGGGGGCAGGCGGGCAGGCTGGATGGAAAAGCTTCAAAAAGGGTAGCTGACCTGATAATGGCGCTCATGAAAAACTGAAAGGTGTCTTGGTGGCAAAAGCAAAATTCGCATATTATTTCAGCGCTTACCGCGCAAAGGACTCATCGGCCTTTGACAGCATGAAGTCGCTGGCAAAAGCCCTGGGCAAGCACGGCTCTTTTGACGCCGTTTTCCGCTACCGTTACCGCACCGAGCCTTCTCTTCCTGGCGTGAACAGGACATACCTCTACCAGAACCTGCGGAAGCTCTCCGAAGCTGAAGTATCGGATATCGAGCGGAAATACCTGCCGCCCTACAATCTCATCCGCATAATGACGCAGGTGTCGCGCAACCGCTATCCTGACGTATCCAACCTGCCCGACGATTACATTATGGCGCAGATTGCGGACGCATGGGTGCGCTTTTTCAAGGAGAAAAAGCCGGACCTTTTCATCTGCGGCCTGATGGACGACTACGCTGGGATAATCGGAATGGAAGTGGCGCGCAGCATGAACATGCGCACCGTGCTCCTGTTCTTCGGCGGGCTTTATTCCTGCCAGTACATGCTTGCGGACAACAATTTCCTTCCCATATTCTACAGGGATTTCACGGACAGGCAGATTGCCGAGGCTTACAAGCATGCGCGGGACGGCATAGTGAATCGCGAAATACTCAACCCGCAGCAGAAGGAAACCTTTGACGCCATGAACAACCTGGCATCCGCCTGGAACTTCGTCTGGATGGTGAGGAACTTTTTCTCAAGCGTGAAGGGCTATTACTTCGACATACCGCCAGTGGAGCGCAAGATGTGGATGTCCCCATTTGAGCTTACCAGGCGGCAAGTCCGGTATTTTGTCAGGCCGCCCATAATGCAGTTCATATTCAGCAAGCGGCCGCAAGAGGGCGAGAAGTACGTGTTCTTCCCCCTGCACTTCCAGGACGACGCTGCGCTCATAGGCGCGGTGCCGTTCGTGAGCCAGGTGGAAATCATCGAGGAGCTTGCAAAAGTCATGCCGCACGGCATGAAGCTTTACGTGAAGCCGCACCCGCACTGGAAGTGCGCGGACATGACGCTCTCGGACGCGCAGCGCATGAACCATCTTTCAAACGTGGTGCTGCTGCGCCCCGAAATAAACGCAAAGGACCTCATCAGGAACTGCGAGGCAGTGGTCATGATAAACTCAAGCGTGGGCTACGAGGCGCTGGTCATGAAAAAGAAAATATTCTCGCTCGGGAACTTCTTCCCGCCGGACATAATCCCCCGTCTTTCCCAGCCGCGCGACCTTGCGAAATGCTGGGGCACGGCTCCGGACTGGAAGAAGGTGGAGCGCTACATCGGGCTGCACTACCTGCACGGGATAATCGCGGACAAGGAGAAATACGCGTGGGGCAAGCTTGACGAGGGCCTGTCCGAAGCGTTTGCGGACGCGATCTGGCAGCATTACAACAAAGTGAAGCAGAAGAAATCCTAAATGGTGATTCTAATGGGAAAGGGACAGGAACTCTGGAAAAAAGCGAAGAAAATAATCCCAGGCGGAAGCCAGCTCCTCTCCAAGCGCTCGGAAATGTTCCTGCCAGACCAGTGGCCCTCTTACTACTCAAAGGCAAAGGGCTGCTGCATCTGGGATCTTGACGGGAAGAAATACACCGACATGTGCATCATGGGCATAGGCGCGAACATAATCGGCTATGCGGACGATGACATTGACCGCGCGGTAAAGCAGCGCATTGACAGCGGCAACATGGCAACGCTGAACTGCCCCGAGGAAGTGGAGCTCGCGGAAAAGCTCCTCTCGCTTGACAAATGGGCAGGCGCAGTCCGCTACACCCGCACAGGCGGGGAAACAATGGGCGTGGCAGTCCGCATAGCCCGCGCACACTCAAAAAAGGACAAAATAGCATTCTGCGGCTACCACGGCTGGCAGGACTGGTACCTTGCCACCAACCTCAAGGACAAGAGCGGGCTGAACGACCACCTGATAAAGGGGCTTGAGCCAAACGGCGTGCCGCGCGCGCTTTCCGGGACAGCGCTCCCGTTCCATTACAACAAGATAGAAGAGCTTGAGGCAATTGTTGCGAAAAACAAGGATATTGGAGTAATTATTGTAGAGACAATGCGCAACCAGGTGCCTGCGGACAACTTCCTTTCCAAAGTGCGCAAAATAGCAGACGAGCAGCACGCCGTTCTCATATTCGACGAAATAAGCTCGGGCTTCCGCATGACAATCGGCGGGCTTTACAGGAACTTCGGCGTGGAGCCGGACATAGTGGCATACGCAAAGGCAATGAGCAATGGGTACGCAATGGGCGCAGTAGTCGGGCGCTCGGAAGTAATGGACGCAGCACAGACAAGCTTCATCTCCTCAACATACTGGACAGAGGGGATAGGCCCAACTGCGGCGCTTGCCACCATAGCCAAAATGGAGAAGCACAACGTTCCCCAGCACATACTCTCCACAGGAAACGCGGCGCTTGACCTCTGGGAAAAGCTTGGCAAGGAGGCAGGCTTGAAGCTCCATATTGACCGCGGCTTCCCTCCCATTGCGCACTTTGACTTTGATCTTGCCGAGCGGGGCGAGGCAAGAGACGGTGGAGCCGCAGCTCCAGCGGAGTACGAGAACAAGCAGGCAATTGGCACGCTATTCACCCAGGAGATGCTCGCCCGCGGCTTTCTCGCCTCGCGCGGTCTATATTGTTCATACGCGCACAAGAAGGAGCACCTTGACAGGTACGCAGATGCGTGCGGCGAAGTGTTCAAGCTTCTCAAGAAAGCGATTGACGAGAAGAAAGTCGAGAAGCTTCTCAAAGGGCCAATAGCGCACACGGGCTTCCAGCGGCTCACTTGACCTTCCGGTCTTCCCGCAGCGACTTGTACATCCCTTCGTTTATCACGCTGTCGCTGTTTATCCGAAGAAGCTCGGGTTTCTCTTCCAACAGGGCAATCACGTCCTTGTAGGAGAATTTGTGGTCCAGCCCCTTTTGCAGAAGAAGCCGGTATATTTCACGAACGAACTTCAGGTCCTTTTCCCTGTCAATGCTGCAGTGAACGTGCTCAAGGCGGGGGTCGTTCCTGATGTAATCCAGCCTGAATTTTCCGCTGTTCCTTATGTAAAGAGTCACGTGCTCGCGCTCGGACTGCATCTGCGCCTCCTTCCACGCCTTCTCAAGCGCGGCAAAGGCGAATGCCTCCACGTCAAAGCCGTCCATCCAGGGCTGCTGGCTGTTTGCTGTGTAGTCGTATTTTCCCTTTTTCAGAAGTGCAATTGCCTCATCAATGAGCGCAGGGTCCACAAGAGGGGAATCTCCGGTGATGCGGACGATTATGCTGGCGCCTGATTGCTTTGCCGCATTGTAATATCTGCCCAGCACGTCATCGAGGCTTCCCCTGAAGAAGCTTATGCCGTTCAGCTTTGCAAAATCAGCCAATTCATCGTCGCTTTTTTCCGTAGTGGTGGCAAGCACCACGCTGTCCGCTTCCTTCGCCTTCTTCGCCCTCTCCACAACGTGCCAGATGATGGGCTTTCCCTCTATGGGCATGAGCGATTTTCCTGGAAGCCGGGTCGAGCCCATCCTGGCCTGTATTATGATGACGACCTTTCCCATCTTCATACCTTCATCTGCTTGCCTTTTTTCGAGGACTCAAGTGCGGCTAGTGCCAGTTTAAGGGCCAGCTTGCCGTCCTCCACTTTGGCAGCAGCCATCTTTCCGCCGCGGATTGCTGCAATAAACGCCTCCATCTCCGCAACGTACATGTCGTTCGTGTCCCAGGGCACGTCCAGAAGCATAACCGACTTTATCCTCTCAGGATGCGCAGGGTCGAAGCTGCGGAGCTCCAGCGTGTTCCTGCCCGACTTCCACCCGAGCTTCCAGATGAGCGTGGCTTTCTCGCACATTATTTCGCAGCCGCGAGCGTAGTCCTGCCTCACGAAATCAAGATGAACATTTGCAGTTGCACCTGACCTGAATTCAAGGAGTATGTCTGCGTTGTCCTCAGTGTCGACATCAAGCCAGCTTATTTTCCTTGCAAAGCAGGAAAGCTTGGCTGGTTTTCCAAGCAGCCAGCAGATGTAGTCAAGCTCGTGGCTTGCCTCGAGTATTATGCCGCCGCCGAATTTCCTTTTCCCTGTGTAGCCTTTCCGGTAATCAGTGCCAGGTCTCCAGTACGGCAGGTACTGCCCGAAAATGATGCGCGCAGAGAGCGGTTTGCCGAATTTTTCAGACCGGAGAACTTCCTTCAGCTTTGCAAGGCCGGGCGCAAAGCGGAGGTTGTACCCGACCTGCGCCACTTTCTTCTTTTTCCTTGCAAGCGATGCAATTGCATCTATTCCGGAAAGCGTATGCGAAACCGGCTTTTCAATGAATACGTGGCAGCCTGCGGCAAGCGCCTTCCTTGCAAGCGCAAGATGCGTTGCAGGCGGGGTGCAGATTAGCGCGGCGTCAGGCTTTTGCGCAATTGCCTGGCTGAACAAACAGAATGTCTTCACTCCAAGCTCCTGCCCAAGCTTGTCCCTGCTCCCGGCAATTACATCGGTCGCAATGACTTTGTGCCCGAGCGCAAGCAGGTTCTTGGCATGCCTCCTGCCGATTGAGCCGCATCCGACAACGAGAAACTTCATCAAACCAACCGTGCATCCTTTGCCCCATCCGAGTCTTTTAAAGTTTTCCATCGACTCTTTTCCCTATGAGCAGGTGGCACGTAATCGTGTATTGCCCGGCGTACAATGCCGAAAAAACAATAGGCGAGCTTCTGGAGCGGGCAGCAGCGGCAGCAGAGAAGCTCGCGGCAATGGGCGCCTTCCTGGATTCATTTATCGTCATTAATGACGGCAGCACTGACAAAACGGGCGCAATCCTGCAATCATGCGCAAAAAAATTCGGCTTCCTGAAAATAATCAGCAAGAAGCAAAACCAGGGCCCGGCTTCAGCTGTCTTTGAAGGCATGAAATCTGCCCTTGCACAGGCAAAAAAATCCGGTCCTCTTGCAAGCGCAATACTGGTGCGCATGGACTCTGACCTGGAGCACCAGCCAGAGGACCTTCCGGGCGTGGTATCTCCGATTATCAAGGGGCAAAGCGGCCTTTCCATAGGCGTGCTGCCCATAGACTCGAGAAACGGCCTTGCGGCGGAATGGTTCAACAAATCCATTGGGAAAGCGGAGGGCATGGAGTTCCTCGGCATCCCAATCCAACAGTTCGACCCGGGGTTCCATGCCTTGCGTGCTGACCAGTTTGCAAAAATCTATCCCCGCCTTCTCAAACTGCGCCCGATTTTCAGGAAAAAGTACGGAATGGACATGCTGCTCATGGATTTCATCCTCTTCGTGCTTGCAAAAAGGTCGGGCAGCAAGATTTCAACAATAGGGCTGCTCCCGATACAGGACAAGTTCATCAAGAAGCAGCCTGCATCAAAACTTCTTGGCTATTGGGGCTACCATAAGAAAACTACGGAATTCCTCCGTTCAATCTAAAGCTCGCACTCAAAATAAGCAGGCCCGCCTGAAAATCCGTTTTTTGAGAAGATTGCCTGCGAAGCGGCATTGCCCGGCTTGACCTGCGCTACCAGTTTTTTTATGCCAAGCTTCCTTGCCCCCTCCTTTGCTGCTGCAATTGCGGCAAGGCCAATGCCCTTTCCCTGCATCTCCGGCGCCACCAGTATGTGGACCTCGTATGCGCCTTTCAGCGGGTCTAATCTTACAAGGCCGGCATCCTTTCCGCCAGCCACGATTACAAACGAGTGCTTTGCCGCATCATTCATCCTGCTGTTCCAGTAGCGCAGGTGCTCCTCCATCGATATTTTGCCTGTGGAAAAACTGTTCTTCCTCACGCTTGGGTGGTTTCTCCAATTGTAAATGTTCTTCAGGTCGCCTTCCCACACCTGCCTGAGCTCCACTTCCATCAGAAATCGCCTTTTTGTATGCCCTGCCATGGTGCAATTGAGCGCTTTGCCTTTTTCCCAAGCAGTTTTTCGTAATAGCGGGGATGGACTCCGCGCTTCACCTTGCCGGGGCGCAGGACAGCGACGTTGTGCACAGCAAACTTCTCGCCCCTGCGTATTGCTTTTGTCGCATGCACAGCCCTTTTTGCGAAAAGGTACAATTCTTTTTCCTCGGGCAGCACAATCTTTTTCCCGTTTCCAAGCGCTGCTTCAGCCTGCCTGACTGCTTTCACCATGGCGGCAAGCTCGCCTGGCTCAAGCGCGAACTTGTGGTCAGGCCCCTTCATCTTCCGAGAAAGCGTAAAGTGCTTTTCCAGCGCGTTTGCGCCAAGCGCAATTGCTGCAATCGGGGCAACATATGGGTCCATGCTGTGGTCTGAAAGCCCGACAGGCAAGCCGAACTCCTTTTTCATTGCCGCAATTGCCCTAAGGTTCATTGCCCAAGCAGGCGCCGGGTATTTTGCGGTGCACTGCATGAGTATCAGCTTCCTGTTCCCCGTTGAGCAGAACGCCTTAACAGACTCGCGCACCTCATCAATAGGCGAGGCGCCGGTTGACATGATTGCGGGTTTTCCCTTGCCTGCAACCTTTTTGATGAATGGAAGATGGTTCGATTCATAGGAAGCGATTTTGTGGACAGGCGTGAAGCGGTTTATCAGCTCAAGCGACTGCTCGTCAAAGGAGCTGCACATGAACATGATGCCCCGCTTTCTGCAGTGGCGTACTATCTTAGGCAGCCACGCAGCTGGCATTTCCATGTCCTTTATTATGTCGTAAATGGACTTCCCGGCTTTCAGGTAGTCGGCGCTGCCTGCCGCACCGACATAGAGCCTGTCCGCGCGGAAGAGCTGGAACTTCACAGCGTCAGCGCCCGATTTTGCGGCAACATCAATGAGCTTCAGCGCCTGCTGCAGCTTCCCATTGTGGTTGCTTCCAGCCTCGGCAATTATGAAGCAGGGATGGGAGTCTCCAACAGGGCGATTGCCTATTTTCACAATCTTCATTGTTTCGCCTCTTTGATGCTTTCTTCCAGTGCAGCCGCAACTGCGCGGATCTCTTCATCTTTCAGCGAATGGTACATCGGAAGCGTGAGGATGCGGGAATAGATTTCCTCTGTAACTGGATAGTCCGATTCCTTCCCGTAGCCGAGCTTCTGGTAGTAGCTGAATTTGTAGGGCGGTATATAGTGCACGTTCACGCCAATTCCCCTTTTCCTCATTGCATCGAACACCGCGTCCCTGTTAATGCCCTTGTCCAGAAGGACAGTGTAAAGGTGCCATGCATGGCGCGCATTGGACGCAACATAGGGCAGGGCGAGCGGAAGGCCGGCAAGCTCTTTTGCATAAAGTTCTGCAATCTCCTCCCGCCTCTTAAGATTCCCGTTCATCCGCTTCAACTGCGAAATGCCAAGCGCACACTGGAAATCGGTTATGCGGTAATTCCTGCCAAGAAGTTTCATGTCGTATAGGTAGGTCGCGCGCTCTGAGGGGGTCTTGTCAATGCCATGGTTGCGGAGCATCCTCAGCGTTTCTGCAAGCTCCCCCCTTTCCGTGGTGACTGCGCCGCCCTCGCCCGTAGTTATGTGCTTCACAGGATGGAAGGAAAAGCAGGTCATGTCGGCAAAGCCGCCCACTCTCTTTCCCTTGTATTCCGCGCCAAGCGCATGCGCAGCATCCTCAATGAGTGCCAGCCCGTGCTTGTCTGCAATTTCCTTCAGCTCGCCAATTTCGCAGGGTTGCCCGGCATAGTCGACGTAAACCATTGCCTTTGTTTTCGCCGTGATTTTTTTCCTTATCTGTGCTGCATCTATGTTGTATGTTTTCCTGTCAATGTCCGCAAAGACGGGCGTGCAGCCGTTGTAAAGCGCGCAGTTTGCAGACGCTACAAAGGAAAATGGCGTGGTGATGATTTCACTGCCAGCAGGCAGTTCCAGCGCTGCAACAGCGATGTCAAGGGCCGAAGTTCCTGAGTTAACCGCAACTGCGTGCGCTGCCCCAACATACCTGCAAAGCGCTGCCTCAAACTCGGCAACTTTCGGGCCTGTGGTGAGGTAATCGCTCTTGAGCGTTTTGGCTACCGCAGCAACGTCCTCATCCGTTATCTCCTGGTGGCCGTACGGGATGCTCATATGCTCACTTTTTCACTCCAACTGCAGTGATGTACTCGAAATATTCCTTCATGCCCCTGTATGTCCTTCCTGTTGTCTCAAGGTATTCGACTGCAAAGCCGGCATCCTCCAGGAGCTTTTTGTAATGCTGGGGCGTGGCAAAGCGGATTGGAAAGTCATTCCCATGATATGGCGAAGTCTTCCTTTTAATCCCGTCCAGCGTGTATGCATCCAGCATTTTTGAAGGCGCGTGCTTCCTGAACGCATCTGATTTTGAGGAAAGCGTGTAGGAGAAAAACTTCCCGCCCCTGCGAAGCACCCTCCTCACTTCCGCGAGGCAAGCCCTGAAGTCCCTCTCAGTCAGGCAGTACGATGCAAGCACGTCAATTACAACGTCGAATTTGCCGTTCTTGTATGGCATGCTTGTCATGGAGCCGGAAGTGAGTTTTCCCCCCACCTTCCAGTTTGCAAGCATCTGCCTGCCAAGCACAAGCGACTTTT